>Ga0193964_1000316_pt1 | contig 23784 bp, 21 predicted proteins | sample FB_7_MG_FD_140323 | JGI IMG/M metagenome (GOLD analysis project Ga0193964, IMG submission 140323) | Microbial mat bacterial communities from the Broadkill River, Lewes, Delaware, United States - FB_7_MG | ecosystem: Environmental > Aquatic > Freshwater > River > Microbial mats | place: USA... | reverse complement strand
CAGTATCCTTACTCTGGAAAAACAATTCGTCCGGTAAAACATCTTTAGCAATCTCTATAAACTTATTGTAATCGTCACGTGGCATAGCAACATCAATATCATCATCCCAAGGAATAAATCCATTATGTCTTATTGCACCTAAAAGAGTTCCCGAATCAAGAAAATATGTTAAGTTATTATCTTCACACACATGATGAAAGATCTTTAACATTCTCAATAGAACACTTTGTACTTGCTTTAATTCAGTCTCCTCTTCAAATCTTTTATCTGGAAATTTCTCAGACAAATAATTTTTATCCCTTTTCATTACTAATCCCTAATTATCTTTTAACATAAACAACCTGTCCTGTAAAATCACTCAATAATGTCAGAATTGATACTTTTGCTACTTCTTTTGATTCAAGCAAACTACCCTCTGGCTCTATTCCAAAATTCTTAACTCTCATTGGAGTTTTTGTTCTTTCTGGATTGATACAGTTAACCTTTATTCCAAACTCCTTCCACTCCTCACCTATAGCTTGAGTAAAATTTACAGCAGCTGCCTTTGTTGAAGAATACAGCGCATATGAAGAACGACCTCTCGTATACGAACTTGACGTATATAATAATAAATGTCCATTTGATTCCTTCAGATACTTAAAAGCTTCTTGAGCTACATTTATCATTCCCATATAATTGACATCAATAATTTCATGAGTTGTTTCCTCATCAATGTTCATTAAAGGTTCCTTATTTAATATTGCAGCAGTGTTAACAATATAATCAATACTACCACATTTCTCATAAACCTGCTCTAGTGCTATTGAGATATCTTCTCTATTCTTAACATTAGTATTAGTTCCTGATCTACTAAAAGAAAACACTTTTGCCCCCATCGATGAAAGCATATCTACAATATCTTTACCAATACCATAAGTCCCTCCAAAAACAACTGCAACTTTTGACTTTAAATGTTGCTTATATTCATCAGAGAACTCTTTACCTGTAAAGTCTAAATGTTTAAGCTGAAAAAGTTTATCAGCAATAAACATATCTAATTCATAAGTAACCTTAATATTGGTTTCTGAACCCTCTACTACTAAAATCTCCTCATTAGGTAAATACTTAAGAACAATGCCACAATCATCCGTAGCTTTAAAATTTGGATCTTTAAGTGCCAAAGCATATGCATCTCTAATTGTAGATAATTTAAAAGCTTGAGGTGTCTGACCTCTTCTTAGAATATCTCTGTTTGGTACTTTAGAAATTACATTTTCATTATTCACCTCAACAATTGTGTCTGTAGCTGGTATTGCTACATCAACAGCATTATAATCTTTCAATGATTCTACTACTTTGTGAATAATAGGTAACTCAATAAAAGGTCTCACCGCATCATGAAATATTAAATTCACTTCATGCTCCTCTGTCTCATATGCTTTTATTGCGGCTAAACTTGAATCACTTCTTTCTTTACCTCCTCTTAAAATCCTCTTAATCTTATTATACCCATTCTTATTAACGATATCCTCTATATTTGTAATATAATCAGGATTACTCACTATAGCTATTTCATCTATATCACTAGATTTCTGAAAAACTTCAATTGTGTGTTCTATAATTGATTTTCCAGCAACTTTAATCAATTGCTTTGGTAAATCACCTCCAAATCTATTCCCTTTTCCACCTGCTAATAATACTGCAATATTTTTCATTTCCTTTTTTTCAATATTTATCTTCCGAATAAGCTACTAAAATTTCCACTCTTAGCTATTTTAACCATCATTCCAAAATTATCATCATACATTTCTCCAATATCTAATCCGAATGATGTATATATATCAAATGGTAATTTTCCTTCTGGCAACATTAATTCAAGATAATAGTGCTGCTGATGTTGAGGAGGATTAAAACTATAAATTCTCTCTTCTGTCATACCTTCTTTAAAAGGTCTACCTTCATTCTTATCTGTTATACTCCCATAATTATGTTGGTATGTTGCTTTAAACTTATATCTCAAACCTAGATATTCTCCTTGTAGTCCAAAATTAAAAGCTTTAAAAGCAGTATTAGAGAATCTAATACTGTGATTATTTGAAATACTAGTCGGTGAATTTAATGGAATTCCAAATCCTCGTCCATAATTAGTCCAACCAGAACGGTATATTCCATTATTAAAATTACTATCATACCCAACAACAGTATTTGCGGAATGATGGCCAATATTTCCTTGAGACATTGTTGAATAATACTCTATAATAAATGATTTCAAAATATTAATATTTTTAATATTAATATAAAGTCCATAATTAATATCTTTAATATCAGTTATACCTTTATAGAACAACTTCAAAAAATACTGACTCCTATCTTCAAACATATTTCGCATAAAAAATGTTGCTTGATATTTTTCAGTATTATAATTGAATTTAATTTCATTCTGTCCAACGTGGTTACCTAGAGCATTCTCCATATCATTGTAATATGTCCCTCCTTCTTTAGCCACCAATACTCTCAAAAAGGCATCTAAATCACTAGGCATTTTTTTATTTATTTCATCTTCGATATTAGGAGAAATTCCTCCCCACTGTGCATAATGCTCCACTCCCAATTCAAAAGAAAAACCTTTCTCTTTACCAATTCTTAAATATGCATTCTTATGATGCACCATTACATCCTTAACATATCTATCATCGAGCATCCAACCATTAGATAATACTCCCTTTACAGATAACCAACCATTAGTATATGGCACTTCCAGATATCCAACACTTCCAATTTCTATTTTGGGATATGGCCTAGCGTTTCCAGCCATTACTATTGAATTATTAACAAATGATAATCCATCGTATAAAACATCTACATTTTTAGCCCCAGCCAACAATTGAAACTTCTTATATTTTAAAGTAGCATAGTACTGATTTATAAGAGCACTGTTGGAATACTGATATGAAGTTGCAGCATCCATTCCAAACGAATAATCAAAACCAATATAGTCATTTGAACTAGAATAATCTTTAAATAAATTTACATATAATAAATCACTCCTTTTTTCTGGAATAATCCCATTTTTATTAGAAACTAACCAAAAAGGTAGTTTATCCGCAGAAGAAACAGATGTAATAGCCTCTACTTTATACTTTATACTATCAAGTTGGGCATAAACTGATGTACAAAATAAAGATGAAATAATAATTAAATATATCCTTTTCATTTTGCTAGCGTTTCCTTTTTGCTTTTTTCTTTGCAACAGCAAGATTATGTGCCATCGTTTGTTGCATCATTTTATTCAATACATATTCTTCATCTGCACCTCTCAACAATGCATATTCTTTGGCCATAACTTCAACCATTTCTGGAGTCGAACCTAATCTATAAAAATTCTTTATACCCAAATCAAGAGAAATCTCCTTATTGTAAAATTTCGTTCTGTTTAAATCAACTAAACAAAAATCATATCCATTATCTGTTTTACTTATAAGTGTATTTCCAGGTGAATGATCAATAAAAAACACTCCTTTACTGTGCATATTATACGTAAATCTAGTAAATTCAATTAGAATGTCCTCTATTTCACTAATATTCCTAGATAACAAATCTTTAAAAACATAATCACAATTACTCTGAAGAGAGATATAATAACTTTCGGTAAGTCCTAGTAAATTACTATTCTCAATATAAGCTACTGGCTGTGGTGTTGATATTCCTAAACTTAGAAGTTTTTCCGCATATTTATACGAACGTTTAGCTTTAGATTGTCTGATATATTTATATGCAAATCTATTTATTATATGAGGTATCCTAAAACTTTTTACATTAAGTGTAATGTCATTTATATCCATCGTTTTAATAATATTACGATGTTGAAATAACAAAGCTCCTTTTGTATGAAATACTTTTGGAATATCTAATATTTCGGCATTCAGCTCAATAAATTTACTATTTACTATACAATCCATCTCTTAATTCTTAATGATACCGTAATTTGTATATTTAATTCCTTCTTTTCTAACTTTCTTTCTCAGGTTACGGTTGAAATTCCATTTCTCATCATCAATATATGATCTCTTATGGTCGAGATGCACACATATTGCAGAATACCTTATCTGCTTCCCTTTTATTCCATAATTCTCTAAACGCTCACCAAACTCTCTATCCTGTCCACCATATTTCATCCTTTCATCATAACCATTGATGGCTAACATATCCTCTTTCCAACCAGATGAATTATGCCCATTCCACGATGGTTTTGTCGTTGTAATATGATTTAAAAACCATTCTTTAAATCCATGAGAAGTTAGTTTATTATTTCTAAAACTCTTCTTCATTCCACAAGATAAAAGATAATCTTTATCAAAACATTTCTGTGTTTTAATATCTTCAATAGTAATATCTTCTGAAATATTCAATGGCAGCTTATGATAACCTCCTGAAAGAAACCTCCCTTTCTCTCTATGCTTTATATGCTTCTCTACTAAATCCTTACGAGGCACACAATCTCCATCACTAAAAAATAAATAATCAGAATTAGATGCAACAATTGCTTTATTTAATATATCGCACTTTCTGAAACCATCATCTTCATGCCAAACATGAATAAGTTTAATTGAGAACTTCGTTCTCAATTCTTCAATAAGATTCTTTGTTCTCTCATCAGAACCATCGTCAGCCACTAGTAACTCAAAATCTCTATAGGTCTGAAATTCATATCCCCATAAAGTTTTTTCTAACCAATCATGCTTATTATATGTTGATATTATAACTGATATTTTAGCCATTATTTTAAATTATTTTTTTCATCAAAAGATTTACGAATTAGATATTGAGGTTTCTTATTTAAAGAAATAAATATACGTCCCAAATATTCTCCTACCATACCTAAGGCTAATAGAACAATACCTGAAAATAAACATATAACAACAAATAAAGAAGTATATCCAACAGGTATGTCAGGATTACTAATTTTCTCAATCACTGCATATGCACCAACTACAACCCCAATAACTGCAGTAATAAAGCCTAATACTGTAGAAAATCTTAATGGAATAATAGAGAAATTTGTAAACATATTTAGCCACAAACTAACTAATTTCTTTAACGTATATCCTGACTGTCCTATTTCTCTCTTTTGATGCTCTACTTCTATTTTACCTATATTATCTGTTGAACGCAGAATAAGACCATCAATATAAGGATAGGGTAAACGGTAATTAATAATTTCATCTACCAGAAATCTATTTACTAACTTAAAACTAGATAAATACAAATCCTTTGGTTTGCTTAGCATTATATTTGCTACCCTATCGTTAAATTTACTTCCCAAGTTTCTGAAAAAGCTATGTTGCTTCTTCTCGTAATATGTGTAAACTACATCGTAGTCACTATTAATTGCATAATCAAAAAGCTTTATAACTTCTGATATTGGATTCTGAAAATCATCATCCATTATTACAACATAATCTCCACTACACATATTTAAACCAGCCATCACAGCATTATGCTCACCCACATTTTTTGCTAACGAATAAAATCTCACAACTCCACTATACCTGGAATGAAGAGACACACAAACTTTCTCTGAATTATCTTTAGAACCATCATTTACCAAAACGATTTCTAGATTATATCTGTCTGATAGATTATCTATCAACGTATCAACAACTCGTTCTATAGAATCTTCACTATTATATACTGGAATAACAACAGATACATTAACCATAATACTAAAAATTATTAATAACTTTAACTACTTCATTTATCTCATCATCCGAAAGATCAGGATACATAGGAAGACTCAAAATACTGTTTGCTAAATTTTCAGTAGCCGGAAACTCCTCACTACTTTGTCTATTAAAAGCTTTTTGTTTATTTATTGGTACTGGATAATGAATTAATGCATTAACTCCATTTTCATTTAGATATGAAATCAATTCATCTCTTCTTTCTGATTTTACAACAAAAAGATGATAATTTGAACTTCCATATGAATGTTCTTCCAAACATTCAACTGTCGTAATATTCTTTTTATAAAAATCAGCTATTTCTTTTCTCCTGTTATTCCACTGGTCAAGATACTTCAACTTAACTCTTAATATTGCAGCTTGAAGTTCATCTAAACGACTATTAATACCTACAGTATCATGATAATATCTTCGAGACTGTCCATAATTTCTTAATTCCAACAATTTATTATAAACACTTTCATCATTAGTCGCTATTGCCCCAGCATCTCCATATGCACCTAAATTCTTTGTTGGATAAAAAGAAAATGCTGAACACGCTCCATAACTACCAACTTTCTTACCTTTATATGTAGTACCTGTAGCCTGTGCACAGTCCTCTACTAAGGAAACATTATGCTTTGAACAAATATTTTGAATAGCATCTATATCACAAGATTGACCATACAAATGTACAGGTAATATTGCTTTAGTTTTATTAGTTATTTTTTTTTCAATTTCAGTTACATCAATTAATCCGTCATTAGAGTTAATATCAACAACAACAGGAATTGCTCCTATCTGCATTATTGCTGTAATTGTTGGAAAGGCTGTCATGTTTGTAGTGATAACCTCATCTCCATGTTCGACACCTACAGCCATTAAACTCAAGGCTATTGCTTCTGTCCCATTCGCTACACCAACACAATATTTCACAGAAAGATAATCTGAAAATTCCTTTTCAAAAGACTCTCCCTCTTTTCCTAAAATATACCAACCACTCTCTAAAACACGCTTAACTGCTATATCGACCTCTTCTTTAATAAGACTATATTGTCTCTTAAATTCATTAAATAATATCATCTATCAATATATTGTAAAAATTCACTATACTCTCTCAAATAATCTTCTTCTCGATAATAATCAGAAGCCAATACTAACATTACACAATCATCCGAAAAATCAGACATATCATGCCATAATTTCGTACCTAGATAAATTCCCTCATTAGGCTTATCAACTGTTATTTTCTCCTTATTCTCTCCATCATCAAGCCCTAAAACAAAGCTTCCTTTTAAACAGAATATTGCTTGCTCTGTTTCTTTATGAGCATGCTTCCCTCTTAAAACATCACAATCATTAAGATCGTAAATATAATAAACCCTCTTTATTTCAAATGGAACCTCCTTATTTGCCTCTACTACCGACAAGCTCCCCAAAGTACTATTTCCAATTTGAGAAAGAATTATTTCTTTACAGTTTTTTATATTCATTATTTATTCGATATCATGTACAAATAATACAAATCGTTATGATATTTCTCAATCAAAACGTCACTACGAACTCTTTTCTTAGTAACTACATAATCTATCTTGTAATCACTTAATAACTTAGGTAATTTTGAGAAATCCTTTATCACTTCATCTCTCTTATGTACTCTAATGTACCATTCATATATTTTCTTTCCACCACCTGGATCAAACTTTCTAACCACCCATGACTCTCTACGTGCTCTTCTGGAGAATGATTGTTCATCCTTATCTAACCACAAAACAACGTCGGTTAAATCGGTATTATGTTTTACGTAGGAAGTTAATTCTACCAATTCAGAATTTACTGCTGGTTTCATAAAATGATTTACTGTTCTACCTACTCTAATAATAAACAACATACATATTGCGATAAAAACAAACTGTTTAACTCTATAATAGTATCTCCAATCTTTACAGATTGACCTAAACACTAAAAATGATAATATATAAGTACAGAATGTCCCTATAGATGCAATTCTAAATAAATAAAACTTTAGAATATGCCCTTCTTTATCCAGCAAATTTACAATTAATGCTGTAAAAAGCATAATAAGGATTATTACTACAGCTTTGTTAAGCTTTCTAATTAAACCATCATTAAAATTTCTTACATAAAATACACATAAACCAAATAATCCGACAGATGCTAATATGCGAGGCAGTACATCTGATGTGAACTTTTTCCACATCAATGGAGCTGTATGATGAGTATTTCTAAAATAAACATATACCCAGTCAATATTTACACCATTTATCAAACTGCCATCAGATTCAATGTGAGATGTTAAGTACAATATAAATGGAGAAACCATTATAACATATGTGACAACACTTTTTAATAATTGTATAAAATTCAATTTACTAAAAAGCATATATATACCGCAAAAACAAAAAAACCATCCACCAACTAGTATATGAAAATAAGTTGCAATTGCTGCAAACACAGCCACTTTTATATATTTTTCAGAGAATAAATAATACAACGAATAGAATATAAATACATATGCAATTGTTTTGCTCTCAAAGGCTCTAAATATCCATTCTTGCCCAAAGAATGCTTGCATTCCGGTATTTAATATAAAAAGCTGAAGAAGTAAAAAAATTCCAATATTTGAGATCTTAAACTTTTTAAATATTAATGCCAAAGGAAAAGAGAAAGCTAAAAAGTTTAAAAACCTTCCCCAAAAGGCAACTGTCTCAAAACTAAAATACTTTAAAGCTTGTCCAACAATGTTTTGAAATAAAAACCTTGTACCGACCCACTCCGAAAAGGTAAACGAATTTGGAATCCAATCAGGGTCAATATATTGCTTTGCCAGTGGAAAATAAGCTTCCTCATTACTATATAAATGAAACGAAAGTAAATTAAGACAAAGTAGAACAAATATAAATATACGTGAATCTACTCGATTTATTAGATTAATTATTTTACTGAAATATTCAGTAAAGGAGTTATTCTTCATAATATTTAAATATAACAAGATAAAAGAATGGAGTTATTATTTACTTTCTTTCATAATCTATAAAAGAAAAATCACATTCATTTTTTTCATCTTTACTATGCTGTTCTTTTCCTACTTCTTTCCATAGATCATCAGTAACTTCAGGAATAAATGTATCCCCATCTATTTCTGCTTTTATTCTTGTTAAATAAAGCTTATCCGCAAAAGGGAATACTTGATTATAAATCTCACCTCCACCAATCACAAATACTTCATCGTCATCACAAATAGCGATTGCTTCCTCAAAAGAATGTACTATAACACAACCTTCCTGCTTATAATCCTTATTTCTAGTAATTATCACAGAACGTCTACCAGGGAGAGGTCTTCCTATTGATTCGAAAGTCTTTCGTCCCATTATTATATGATGCCCCATCGTTAGAGCTTTAAATCTTTTCAAATCAGCCGATAACTTACAAATCAACTGATTATCTTTTCCTATTGCATTATTTTCTGCCGCCGCAACTATTATAGATACTTTCATTATATATTCTATTATCTTCCTATTGAAAAATATTCAAACCCAAACTCATTCATTTGTTTTGTATCGTAGATATTTCTACCATCGAAAATTAGCTTTTGTTTTAACTCCTTCTCTATATATGTGAATTTTGGCACTTTAAATTCCTGCCACTCTGTAACTAAAACAAGAGCATCACAATCTGTCAGAGCAGAATACATATCTTCAGCATATTCGATTTTATCTCCGATAATTCGTCGTGCTTCATCCATCGCCACAGGATCATATACCTTTACATTAGCTCCTTCTGTTAATAATGAATTTATTAATACTAAAGATGGTGCTTCTCGCATATCATCTGTTCTAGGTTTAAATGACAATCCCCATATTCCAAAAGTCTTTCCTTCCAAATTTCTTTGGAAACGTGAATTAATTTTTTCAAAAAGAATATGTTTTTGACGATCATTAACGTTCTCTACGGCTTCTAAAACTTCTAATTGATGAGAATTCTCTTTCCCAATTTTTATTAATGCTTTTACATCTTTAGGAAAACAAGAACCACCATATCCGCAACCAGCATTTAGAAACGACTTTCCAATTCTAGTGTCACTTCCAATTCCTTTCTTCACTGCATCAATATCAGCTCCCACTAACTCACAAAGATTTGCTATATCGTTCATAAATGATATTCTGGTAGCAAGCATTGCGTTAGCTGCATATTTTGTCATCTCTGCAGATGCTATATCCATAAATACAACTGGATGATTTTGAATAATGAATGCATGATATAAACGCTCCATTAGCTTTTGTGCTTTTTCAGAATCAACTCCCACTACAACCCTATCAGGTTGCATAAAATCATTTATAGCATCTCCTTCCTTTAAAAATTCAGGATTTGAGGCTATATCAAATGACACATCTACTCCTCTAGTATCTATTTGATTTTGAATTACATTACGCACCTTCTCAGATGTTCCTACTGGTACCGTCGATTTAGTTACAACAAGCGTATATCTATTTATATTTTCACCTATTTCTTTAGCAACATTAAGAACATATTGCAAATCAGCACTTCCATCCTCATCTGGTGGAGTTCCAACTGCTATAAATACGACATCTACATTCTCTAGACTATCTTTTAAAGATGATGAAAAAAATAAACGTTCATTTTCAACATTTCTTTTTATCATTTCTGATAAGCCTGGCTCATAAATTGGTACCACACCATTCTTAAGTTTATTAATTTTGTCTGTATTTATATCTACGCAGGTTACTGTGATTCCTGTCTCAGAAAAACATGTTCCTGACACTAGTCCTACATACCCAGTTCCAACTATTACTACTTTCATATTTATATTAAGATTACCTGTTATTTAAGCAAACTCCACATTATATAGAAACTTCTCCTTTTATATGTGGATGTGGATTATAGTTCTCTAATTTAAAATCCTCAAATTTAAATGAGAAAATATCTTTCACATCTGGATTTATCTTCATTATTGGCAATGGCCTTACGTCTCGTGACAATTGTAATTGTACTTGTTCTATATGGTTATTATATATGTGTACATCTCCAAAAGTATGCACAAAATCACCTAATTCTAAATTACATACTTGAGCAACCATCATTGTAAGTAAAGCATATGACGCAATATTAAAAGGAACTCCCAAGAAAGAATCTGCACTTCTTTGATATAATTGGCAAGATAATTTCCCATCTGCAACATAGAACTGAAATAATGCGTGACAAGGTGCAAGAGCCATATTTTCAATATCTCCGGCATTCCATGCACTAACTATAATTCTTCGCGAATCAGGATTCTTCTTTATATCATTTATTATCTGCGTTATCTGATCTAGAGACGTACCATTTGGACGTGGCCAGGATCTCCATTGATAACCATATACATGACCAAGGTCACCATTTTCATCAGCCCATTCATTCCAGATTCGCACTCCATTATCTTGAAGATACTTGACATTTGTATCCCCTTGCAAAAACCACAATAATTCATGAATAATTGATTTTAAATGGAGTTTTTTGGTTGTTACCATAGGAAATCCCTCTTGAAGATTAAATCTCATTTGATAGCCAAAAAGACTTACTGTTCCTGTCCCAGTCCTATCAGTTTTTTGAGTTCCTTCTTTTAGGATTGTGTCTAGTAATTGTAAATATTGCTTCACTTATTTATGAATTAAAATTATAAAAATAGCCTTATGCAAACAATTCAATAGCCTTTTCACCAAATCTCTCACCAAACAATTCCGCTCTTTCTTTTTCAAAATCATCCCCCTCTTTTCTTGTCACTGCTCCTAAATGAGTATATGGTTGTCCTTTTGAGGCTCCTGCAGAGTAGATTAATACTCCACGCACCAACAATTGACCAATTAATGTCAACTCTGCAACTTCTGCTCCTCCACCAAAATAATTGGCAGTAGCAAAAACACCACATAACTTACCATCAATATTTAATGATTTTAATTCTGTATCAAGAAATTTTTTCATTTGCCATGAAAAAGATGCTAAATATGTTGGTGTTCCTAAAATAAACCCAGCTGATGCCTTTGCAAAATCGGCATCTATATCAGTTATAGACATACACTTAACATCTATATTTCCTGCCTTTCTAATTCCTTCAGCTATAACATCTGCAACTTTTGCAGTATTACCTGTTTCACTATGGTATATTATTGATATCTTCACTTTATATATTTATTAATTAGCGCAATTCTTCAGTTAGAAGTTTTATTTCTATTGCTGGAGCAATATTCTCATACAAGATATTATACACTGCATTTGTTATAGGCATATGAACATTATATTTATCATTTATTGCCTTAATACCTTTTACTCCAAAGTATCCTTCAGCAATCATATGCATTTCTAATTGTGCGGATTTAACAGAATATCCTTTTCCGATCATAGTACCAAATGTTCTATTTCTACTAAACTGAGAATATCCTGTTACCAGTAAATCACCTAAATATGCAGAACTTTTTATATCTCTGGTTATCGGGTGCACAGTATCAACGAATCGCTTCATTTCTTGTATTGCATTCGACATCAACACTGCCTGAAAGTTATCTCCATATCTCAGACCATGACAAATTCCAGATGCTAAAGCAAATACATTTTTTAAAACCGCTCCATATTCTGTACCGTAAATATCTTCTGAAGTTGACGTCTTTACATACTGACATGTAAATTTATCCGCTACTATCTCAGCCTTTTCAATATCACAGCATGAAAAAGTCAAATAAGATAAACGTTCAAGAGCAATCTCTTCAGCATGACAAGGTCCAGATATTACTGCAATATTTTCAAGTGGTACATTATGATATTGATTAAAGAATTCCCCAACAATCATATTTTCGTCAGGAATCAATCCTTTTATAGCAGATACTACTATTTTATCCTCTAGTGATTCTGTTAAATTTTTAAGCGCATCTTTTATAAATGCTGATGGTATTGCCATTACAACTATATCTGATTGCCTAACCACTTCATTTATGTCACTATAAAAATTTATCTTATCTATTTCAAACTCTACATCTCTAAGATAATGGGGATTATGAGCATCTTGTTTGAATAGTTCTATGCTTTCAGTTTTACGCATAAACCAATTCATACTATCCTGGGTTTCCATCAATATTTTGGCTAGTGCTGTTGCCCAACTTCCTCCTCCAACAATACCAATTTTATAAGATTTACTCACTATATCTATATTTAAATTTCACAAAAAAAAGAATCAGGAACTATGAGCTTGGAATTACATGTTATGATTTATATCACCTTCACCTCAGAATAGTATTATAAAAATTCTATCCATCTCAAATTGTACATTTAGCACAACAATTCCAAAATCTTAATTCCCGATTCTTAATTATAATTTGCAAATAAATGCAAATTACTTAATCCATGCTTCTACCTCTTCTTTTGTAGGGTTACTTAAGCCGAATTTATTCTTTTTATTTACACCACATAAATCTTGGTGCAACTTATTAGCATTACTATTTGCAGTAAACTCCTCAACTGTTTTGTATCCAGCTTTTCTAACAACAGCTACCCATTCTGCAGACATTCCTAATTCAACAAATTTATCATCAGAATCAACTTTTTGTTTAGGTTCTGGCTTCATTTGAGGAAATAACAACACATCTTGAATTGATTGACTATTTGTCATCATCATCACCAATCTATCTATTCCAATTCCCATTCCTGATGTTGGAGGCATACCATATTCTAAGGCACGAACAAAGTCATAATCAATAAACATTGCTTCATCATCACCTCTTTCCTGAAGTTTTAGTTGCTCCTCAAAACGATTCAACTGATCAATAGGATCATTAAGCTCAGAATATGCATTAGCAACCTCTTTACCGTTGATCATAAGCTCAAAACGCTCAGTCATTTCAGGATTATCTCTGTGTTTCTTAGTAAGTGGAGACATTTCTTTTGGATAGTCATAGATGAATGTTGGCTGAATATATTTAGCTTCACAGTTCTCTCCGAAAATTTCATCAATAAGCTTTCCTTTACCCATTGTGTCATCGATATCCATATCAAGTTTTCCACAAACCTCACGAAGTTGATCCTCACTCATTCCTTCTATATCGAAACCAGTATGCTCTTTTATTGCGTCAACCATACGAACTCTAGCAAAAGGGCGTTTAAATGATATCTCATTCTCTCCAAATTTCACATCGGTAGTTCCATTAACATCAATAGCAACTTTTTCAATCATTTCCTCAGTGAAATCCATCATCCAGTTATAATCCTTATAAGCTACATATATTTCCATACATGTAAACTCTGGATTATGAGTTCTATCCATTCCTTCATTTCTAAAGTTTCTTGAGAACTCATATACACCATCAAACCCTCCTACAATAAGTCGCTTTAAATAAAGCTCATTTGCAATTCTCAAATATAATGGAATATCCAATGCATTATGATGTGTAATAAATGGACGTGCTGCAGCTCCACCAGGTATTGATTGCAATACAGGTGTATCTACCTCTAAATATCCTTTTGAATTAAAGAAATCACGCATTGAATTCATAAGCTTTGTACGCTTAACGAATGTTTCTTTTACTTGTGGATTTACAATTAAATCAAGATATCTCTGTCTATATCTTTGCTCAGGATCTGTAAAAGCATCAAATACTTTTCCCTCTTTCTCCTTAACAACTGGTAGTGGGTGAATAGATTTAGACAATATTGTTAATTCACTTGCATGTATTGAAATCTCTCCTACTTTTGTCTTAAATACTCTTCCTTTTATTCCAATAATGTCACCAATATCTAAAAGCTTTTTAAATACAGTGTTATATAGTGTTTTATCTTCTCCTTCACATATATCATCTCTAGAGATATAAACCTGAATTCTGCCCTTTGTATCCTGCAATTCTGCAAATGAAGCTTTACCCATAATACGGCGCCCCATAAGTCTACCTGCAATAACAACCTCTTTCTCCTCTTCAGTTTCCTCAAACTGTTTCTTTATATCTACAGAATATGAATCGACTTTATACTCACTTGCTGGAAATGGATCAATACCCAAATTCTCAAGCTCTTTCAACGAATTTCTTCTAATAATTTCCTGTTCTGTTAATTCTGTATAGCTCATATTAGACTAATATAACATTATTAATAATCGACAAATATAAACAATATAACAGAGCTATTAAAATTATCAAGCAAATAAGAGAATCTTATCATGTAATTAACACTTTACCTCATTTTATTATAGTTCACATAAATATTCATATTTATTATAAAATATCTGATATTTAACCATATAGCAATTCTACCATTACAAATAGTTCTAAAATATAAATTCAGAGCTTTGAATTAATCAATAAAATTCTGTACTTTGTGTCGAATTTCCGTAGAAAAGTGTAAAAAATCAAAAATTTATTAATGGAACGAAGATGGGTTTTAAACCAAGATGCAAATGAGCAGCAAATAGATGAACTATCTGACTCTTTAGGATATAGCAAGATTCTTTGTAACCTATTAATTCAAAGAGGAATAACAACTAAAGAAGATGCTCAATCGTTCTTTAATCCTAAAATAGAAGATTTACACGATCCCTTTATCATGAAGGACATGGATAAGGCAATCGATCGCCTTGACCTAGCTATAAATACAAAAGAAAAGATCCTTATATATGGTGATTATGATGTAGATGGAACAACATCTGTTGCTCTTGTTTACTCATTCCTTAAAGATTATTGCGATAATCTTGATTACTATATTCCAGACAGATACAAAGAGGGATATGGCATTTCTGTTAAAGGAATTGATTATGCTGAAAAATACGGATATTCACTTATAATAGTTCTTGATTGTGGAGTTAAAGCAGTTGAAAAAGTTGAATATGCAAAAGCAAAAGGCATTGAAATCATAATTTGCGATCACCACACAACAGGGGACATCCTTCCTGAAGCAACTGCTGTACTGGATCCCAAAAGAAATGACTGCACATATCCTTGTGAACATCTTTCGGGTTGTGGTGTTGGATTCAAACTCGTTCATGCATATTGTCAAAGAAATAATATTCCCTTAGAAAACATATACAAATTACTTGATTTACTATGTGTTAGCATTGCTTCTGATATTGTTCCAATCATAGGAGAGAACAGAATACTTGCTAGCTACGGCCTTGTCCGATTGAATTCACAACCTTGTGTAGGTTTAAAAACTATTTGCAGACTTGCTAATATTGAAAAAGATCTAACTATTAATGATATTGTCTTTAAAATAGGACCACGAATCAATGCAGCGGGTAGAGTTGAATCAGGAAGACAATCTGTTGAACTTTTAATAGTAAATGACAAGAAGAAATCAAAAGAGATTGGTGGTAGAATTGATGACATTAATGATCATAGAAAAAAAATAGATCACAACATCACTGATGAAGCCTTATTAAATATTGCTAATTCAGTTGATTTACAAAATCAAAAGTCTACTGTTCTCTTTAACAAAGAATGGCATAAAGGCGTTATTGGTATTGTAGCATCACGTCTTATAGAAACATACTATCGTCCCACTGTTATTCTAACAGAATCTAACGGTATTGAAGGCATGGCTACTGGCTCTGCTCGTTCAGTTGAAGGATATGATTTATATAATGCAATTTCTGAATGCAGTGAATACCTCGAAAACTATGGTGGACATAAATATGCTGCCGGTCTTACTCTGAAAACTGAAAACATTGAGAAATTCACTAAGAAATTCAATGAATATGTTGCGAACACCATCTCTGATGACATACTAACTCCTCAAATAAAAGTTGATGCAGAAATAACTTTTGATGATATTGATTTCGATTTCCTTCAAAAACTAATGGAATTTGCCCCTTTTGGTCCAGGAAACTTAAGTCCTGTTTTTGTAACTCGTAACGTTGTTGATTATGGAGCTTCTAAAGTTGTAGGTAAGAATAAAGAACATCTAAAATTATTAATTACTGATACACCACGCTCCAAATATCCTAAATCAATAAATGCCATTGGATTCGGCATGGGTGATTTATATCCTAGAATTCACAAAGGCGAGAAATTTGACATATGCTATGCTCTTCAAGAAAATGTATATATGGGCAAAAGAGAGATTCAACTTCTTGTTAAGGATATTAAGTTCCATTAATCTTAACGAAGCGACTCTTTTCGTAAAAGTTTCTTTCTGTATTTAACACACGTATAATCGAAGATACCAGATAATAAAACGAGAATACTTAAAATACCAAACAAAGGAATTATTAGAATATATAATGCACCTATAAAATTCCTGAAGATTCTAGCATTATGTATTTCAAACATATAATTCCACAAAGGCATTCTATAATTATCTTCAATACAATGAGGCATCTTTATTACATCAAGTGCCGCACCATTTGTATCACAAAGTCCCTTATAATGACCAACCAAATAAATTACACTATCTGCCATTTGTACATATGAAGTTATCATTGTAGATGCTGGTCTTACTAAATTTAAATCTGGTTTTTGGGGTAGAATATGATTAACTTCTTTATCAACAACATTATAGGTTGCAATACTTCCAAAAGAACCAATTATCCATTCCCCCTTTTTTAACTCATCAAATACGGTTGCTCCCATAGCAAATATATTAACTGGTATATTTATCCTAGAAAACACTCTATCTCCTTCTATAGTTCCACTCCAAATACCATCTTTACACTCTATAACAAGCTTCTCATTTACACTATCATAAAGAGCATTACGAATTTTATGATTCCACACATTACTAGAAGAAGGTATAAACTTTGAAGAAATTGTTTTCCCAGCCAATACTGCAATTAAAGGAGGACGAAGAAAAATCCCAGTAACGGTAATAACTAATACAAGTAAACCTAAATACCAACCTAACTTTTTATGATATTTATATAACAATTTAAAAACACTCTTCTTACTGTCTGAATTATAAGAATTATTTATCTTAAATTTACGCTTCCATTTTTTAGGATAATACCAAATATAAAAAGCAGAAATCGACAAAAACAATATCACAATTCCTACAAAATCCCACAATAACTTCCCAAATACACCAAATATACTTCCATCGTGTAGTGAAAAGAAAAAGTCAATCAATCTTATACTCTCTACAGAAACATCTCTATTTAGTTTAATTTCTTTGAAGTTTAATTCTTCTGATAAATCAGATTCAAATACCTGTGAATTTGTTAAAGCTAACAACTTATCATTTGCTCTAAGAATCTTCACAAACTCTTTTTCATCACTAGGAATGATACTTCCTGCCCATCTCTTCGTATTTTTATTTAAAACATATATTCCATTATTAGTCGCAGCAATAATAACATTATCCAAAGCATATAGAGAATTAGTTCTTCGTCCTTTTGGAGTTTTAGGAAAATCACCTTCCATAAATGGACCAAAAGACTTCCCTCCGTCGTCTGAAAAGAATACACCTTGTCTTCCGTATAAATACAATATTGCACTGTTATTCTTATCAATAACAATACCTTTCATGGTACTTCTGTTCCAGTTCTTAGGGTGATATGACTTTGGTACAAAAGCTTTATTAACAGAATACTTTTCTATAATATCAGGGTGATTTAGGATAATACCTGTAATAGACATCCACATCAGGAATACTAAAACAACAAGACCTAAATATTTATGTATCCACTTAGATTTCTTAAACAGTTTCTTCATAACTTTTCAATTGGACATATTACAAATAAAGAAATAATATTAATCTCACCCAACATTAACAGATAAAATATCAAACATACCTATTTACAATAAGAGGAGTTACCTAAATAGATAACCCCTCCTTTATTAATAATATCTGACCTATTTAAAATCCTAGTCCAAACTTATACCAATATTTTTTCTCTAACTCTTTCCAACGAAGAGATGTTGCTCCTGTAAAATCCTTAGTATATCTATTTAGCAAAACTTTTGCTTCATCAACTTTACCATCTTTAATCATTTTACTGATTTTTGCTTCTAGCACTTCTCCATCCTCAAAAGCCTTGTTCTCAAAATATTCAACATCATTCATCATACCTTTCTTAGTAATTTGCCATCTTAGAGTAGCTAGTTTATTAGCTTTTCTATAATTCCAAATCGTAGCATCTTCTCTATAACGCTTCTGACCGCAATAGTTAAATGATTCAGGCAATTGTGTTGCCCCAGAATATATTGGTATTCTAGGACTCTGAGCAGGATTATCAAATGAGAAGAATACTCTTCCTCCTATTTCATCTGGCAACCAATCTCTTAATTGTGTTACAAATGAATATGAACACCACGCCACTGCTACTGTTCTTTGATATTCGACAGTACCCTTTTTTAAACTATTATATAATCTTCGATTATCACCTGTTGGCCATGGATGTGCATTATATGCCTTAATAGTATCTAATCCAGTAACTTCATCTTTTTTATTATACTTCTTTTTAATAACTTTTAGATTCTGAGTCATGTCCCATTCTGTTCCTTCATAAGTTTCTCTATATAGAGCTATTACATCTCTTACAGATACTTTTTTTTCTGGCTTAACTGAAAAAGGTAATTCTTCAGCATCAAAACTCAAATTCAATGAAGGTGCTAATGTCTTTAAAATAAAATACTCACGTATCATAAACGGTTTCTTATTTCCACCGTATGCTTTCCAAAATTTAAATGGCTCTTTTCCATCCCAACGCTTAAGCTTTTTTGCAACTTTAAATACGTTTTCAGATGCCATATAGTAATCTTCATTATCAAGATCTAATTCAGCAATCCTTGAAATATTTGCAGATATAGCTACGTGATCATCAGGAACTCTTTGTGCTGCCCATACACCACCTATCTTCTTATCTCCCTCACCAAACATTTCTATTTGCCACACTTCATGTTTATCTGCAATTGTAAGACACTCTCCCCAATCACCATATCCATATTCTTTAATTAATTTTCCAATCAACTTAATGGCTTCACGAGCAGTTGTACATCTTTGCAATACAATCTTCTCTAGCTCTTCAACTTGAAACATTCCTTTTTCATTAACCAATGATTTAGGTCCTACTATTGTTGTTTCACCAATAGCTAATTGTTTTTCATTCAAACATGGGTAAGCTGTATTCAGAAATGCATATGTTTCCTTTACCTGAGGTATTTCACCAACCTCTTTTACATTACGCATATCCCAAGCTGTTTCTGTTTTTAGCAAGCCCTTGTATATTTTAGCTTTAGCTCCTTTTTCAAATTTTTGAGCTTTTTCCCAACGCAACCATGTTCTATATCTTCCATCACAAGTATGACTAGTTATTACAGAACCATCTGTTGATGCCTGCTTCCCAACCATTATGCTTGTACAACTTTCCCCGAAGAAAGGATCGTTCATTTGCTCTAAAACCCCCTGAGCAAATAAACTTTGTGCAAAAAATACTGACAATATTATTATCAGACTAAATACTTTTTTCATAATTTATTGTTTAATTATTGTTCTTTAATTATTAATTCATCAATTGTTCTTTTAGGAACATGATGAACATCTTTATCATCTCTCCAATATTTAAAATCACCATCTTTTATATCATCAATTACCACTTCTTCTTTTGGTTTTCCAAGAGCTATAACCTGAACAACGCGCATTTCATCAGGCACTTCTATTATCTTTGCAAGATCTTTTGTAAATGCTCTTAATATACAACCTCCCAAATCTTTCTCAACTGCTCCTAGTAGAATTGATTGTGCAGTTATTCCATCATCACAAAAGAAATTCTTACCAAGCTTTTCGTCATTAACCTGAATAATATAAGCAGCTGGCCTTTCTCCTTCTTTAGGTCCTGTCCAGTCAGATAAATATCCTGCCCATGATAAAGTTTTAAATACCTCCTCGCACTTATCTTCTTCACTTATAAGCACATATTTTAATGTCTGAGCATTTCTTCCAGAAGCACAATATCTAGTTAACTCCACCAGAGATTTTAAATCATCTGTACTAATTCTATTTTCCTGATAAAATCGTCTATACGATCTGTTTTTTAATAGTAATTCTTTTATCATATCTTTCTACTTTAAGTCTAATTTTTCGTAAATTTAAATAAATTACTTAAAAAATAGTACTTTTGTGCTCTATGATAAAATACAACAACATAAACAAATTTCTTAACAGAATAAAGAACTTGATTATTGACCCTAAAAATGAATGGATCAAAATAGATAAGGAAAGCATGTCTAGAAAAAAGACATTTAAAGAATTTGTTCTTCCATTTGCTCTTATTTGCAGTATTCTAGTTTTTGCAGGACAAATTCTAGAGGAAGACATAATCACTTCTTTTAAATATTTCTCAGTAAATCTAATAACTATATTTGCAGGAATCTATTGTTCTTTATTAATATTGAAAGAAATAACTACATCTAATAAAGCTATTTGCGACACAGATTGCGATAAAATGATTATTTATGCTTCTGCCATATTCTTCTTATTTCATTCTGTAGCACATTTCTTTAGTGAGGGATCTATAATAAGGTCACTATTAATTCTTGGACAATTCTCATGTATTATTCCTATATGGAATGGAATTGGAACTATAATCAAAATAGACAGATCAAATAAGACTGTATACACTATAATTATTACCGTGTTAATCACTCTTCTTCCTTCTATTTTTGAACAGCTATTCTCTATTCTTTTTAATATACAGATAGCTTCTATTTAACAGATACACAATGCAACAAAACATAAATATAAAAAACAAAAGAGCATCTTTCGACTTTGAATTCATTGAGCAATTCACTGCTGGAATTGTGCTTACCGGCACTGAAATAAAATCGATTAGAGCAGGAAAAGCGAGTCTGGTTGATTCTTTTTGTTACTTCGTAAATAATGAACTTTGGCTAAAAGGTATGCACATTGCCGAATACAAATTTGGAACCTATTACAATCACATTGAAAAAAGGGAACGTAAACTTCTTCTTAATAGAAAGGAGCTTGACAAACTTGAAAGAAAAACCAAAGAAAGTGGTTTAACTATTGTTCCTGTTAGATTATTCATAGGAGCTAAAGGATATGCGAAACTAGTTATAGCTCTTGCCAAGGGTAAGAAAACATACGATAAAAGAGAATCTCTTAAAAGCAAAGATGCTAAAAGAGATATGGATCGAGCAATGAAACACTAAATAAAAAAAGAGGATGTAAATAATATTATTTACATCCTCTTTTTTTCTATTACCAATATTACTATTCGTACATCTTCTTATTTTTTCAATTAAAACGGTACAGCGTCATCAAAATCATTACTTGTTGGTAAACCCTGACCGAAATCCTGAGCCACTGGCTCTTGCATTGGTTGTACTCCTGAGTTCATCTTCGAACTAAAAGTCTTTACTTCGTTACCAGAATCAACTGGTGAGAATGGTGAAATCTCTTCCAAATCGCAGAATTGAGCAAGTTCATTTCTAAATCTTAGTTGAATATCGCCAACTGCACCATTTCTATGCTTAGCAATAATAATATCTGCAATTCCACGCAAATCATTACCCTCACTATCTGTGACAATACCATATCTTTCTGGTCTATGAATAAACAATACCATATCAGCATCCTGCTCAATAGATCCAGACTCTCTCAAGTCAGAAAGCATTGGCTTTTTAGCGTCCCCTGTTCTTTGTTCTACACCACGATTTAGCTGAGATAGTGCAATAACTGGAATATTTAATTCTTTTGCAATAATCTTCAGCTGACGAGATATCAAACTTACCTCCTGCTCACGGTTACCTCTCATGTCGCTACCTGCTGTCATCAGCTGAAGGTAGTCAATGATTAATACCTGAATATCATACTTTGCTTTTAATCGACGACACTTAGCACGAAGTTCAAAAATTGAAAGTGCAGGTGTATCATCAATAAATATAGGAGCCTCTACAAGAGGTTTTATTTTCTTATGTAATTGCTTCCATTCATAATCTTGTAACTTACCACTTCTTAGCTTCTCTGAACCAAGTTCCGTTTCACTTGCAATAAGTCTGGTAACAAGCTGTATATTTGACATCTCCAGTGAAAATACAGCAATTGGTGCGTTATGATGCACTGCCATATTTCTAGCCATAGAAAGTACAAATGCTGTTTTACCCATAGAAGGACGAGCAGCAATAATAACCAAATCAGATGGCTGCCATCCTGAAGTAATTCTATCTAATGCTGTAAATCCCGAAGGTACACCACTCATACCATCTGGTCGTTCAGCAGCTTTTTCGATACCTATAATAGCCTCATCAACAATTGACTTAATTGCAGATGTTTCTTTCTTTATATTTCCTTCTGCAACATCAAACACTTCCTGCTGAGCCTTATCTAAAAGATCAGCAACATCGACAGACTCATCAAAAGCTGAGTTTTGAATATCTGTACTTACACGAATAAGTTCTCTTTGAATATATTTCTGAGCAATAATTCTAGCGTGAAACTCAATATGAGCTGCAGAAGCCACTCTGTCCGTAAGCTTCGATACATACACAAGTCCACCAACCTTCTCCAACATTTTCATCTTCTTCAGTTGCTCAGAAACGGTTAGAAGGTCAATAGGCTCTTCCTCCATTGCTAAACGCTGAATAGCTTTATATATCTCCTGGTGAGATTCTTTATAGAATGCTTCGGGTTGAAGAAGATCTCCTACGGTTATATATGCATCTTTCTCAAGCATTAAAGCCCCCAATACAACCTCTTCTAATTCAACTGCTTGTGGTGGTAATTTACCCCCCTCATTTACAGGAATCTGCTTTCTACTTTTATACTGATTATTTGCCATAGGATTATATATTTAACAGGAACAAAGATAAGGACAAGCATGCTGCTTTACCAAAAATTAAAGCACAAAAAAAGCCAGTATTTTTCAATACTGACTTTAACTAGTAGCGGGAGCAGGATTCGAACCTACGACCTTTGGGTTATGAGCCCAACGAGCTGCCTCTGCTCCATCCCGCAATATATTTTTAGATATAATCTTTCGGAATAAAATAACGAAGAAGTAAACTTAGTAGCGGGAGCAGGATTCGAACCTACGACCTTTGGGTTATGAGCCCAACGAGCTGCCTCTGCTCCATCCCGCAAT
>Ga0193964_1000313_pt1 | contig 23859 bp, 23 predicted proteins | sample FB_7_MG_FD_140323 | JGI IMG/M metagenome (GOLD analysis project Ga0193964, IMG submission 140323) | Microbial mat bacterial communities from the Broadkill River, Lewes, Delaware, United States - FB_7_MG | ecosystem: Environmental > Aquatic > Freshwater > River > Microbial mats | place: USA... | reverse complement strand
TTTTGCCAATATAGTCTCCACTTGTGTAATATTTTTCTCTTTTAAGTTCTCGTCTGTTTACTTCTCCAATAAATCCTAGCACGTGGGCTGATGAGTTGTATTGATATTTTCTAAGTGTTCTTGTTTGCACAAAGAATCCCGAGAATTTGTGCATTTTTTCTTGCAATACGGCATATGTCTCATAAGATAGTTGAGGTATAAAGAGTGATGCTTTATATCTTGAGTATTTTTTACACTTATTTAATTTTTTCTTAAAATAGTCTTTATCTATATCTAGTATGTTGCAAAAATCTGTTGTATCAAAAGTTTTAACTTGTCTAGGTATTACCATCAAGTCGTAGGCTGCCTGATTAGAGACTAGCAATTTCCCATTTCTGTCATAAATTAATCCTCTGGCTGGATATTGGGTTATTTCTCGTTGTGAATTGTTTTCTGCTGATAGTTTATATTTATCATCAATGATTTGTATATAGAAAAGCCTAATAATAAATATTAGTGCTACTGCTATGAATATTAGTCCAATTGTAATCTTTCTGTCTGAGTATTGTTTCATAATATAGACTCAATAGTTTGTTAACGATTAGTTTTTGGACTTTTTAGTGCTATGATATAGTAAAATATCATTAAAAAGACTGATGAAATTAAGTTTGTAGATATTTTTCCTATTGTATGGAAGATGTTATTAAAGCTGAAAACTTCAAGCATAAATAGGCTGGTGTGGTGGATTAGTGTTCCTATTATTAGATATTTTAAGAACCATGGCATACCGTTTGTGTTTATGCTTGGACTTGAGCCTGGTTCGTGTGCTTCTCTTGTTGAGATGATGTTCAGAATACTTGGTCTTAAGAATGCAAGTAGGGTTGTTGCTGCTGCATGTATTCCGTATGTGTCTGAAAAGATATCTATTGTTAGTCCAGCGAAAAAACCAATTATTAATAATGCCGTTCTGTTTAAGTCGAATGGCAATATTAGAATGAATAGTATGTATATAAAAGGATTTATATAAGAACTAATCTGTATATTATTTACTATTAATACTTGTATTAGGGCTAATAGGATAAAATGTATTATATATTTATGTAATCTAATCATTTTTTAACTTGCTTTCTAATTCTTTTTGTTCTGCTTTTAGCTTATTTTCAATAATATATACATTATCAAGATTCTTGAAATCTATAATAAGATTTACTTTTATACTAAGGAAGTTGTCTCCGTCATCGTGAATGATATTCTCAACTGTTGCAATTGGAATGTTTTCTGGGAATATTGATGAATATCCACTAGTTATAATGCTATCTCCTTTTACAACTTCAGCATGGAATGGTATGTCATTTAAGATTGCTTGTTTGTAACTTTTACCATCCCACCATAATGATCCGTAAAAATTATTTTTCTTAATCTTTGCTGAAACTCTAAGGTCTTGGTTTATTATTGGAAGTACGGTTGAAAAATGATTGCTAACGCTAGAAATTATTCCAACCACTCCGTTGTGACAGACAACACCCATTTCTTTTTTGATACCGTCAAGTGCTCCTTTGTCGAGCGTAATTGTGTTGTTTAGTTTGTTTACGCTTTTGTTAATGATATGCGCATTTCTGTATACATATATAGAGTCTATATATGTGTTTAGTGTGTCTTTTGTGTTTCTTAGGCTTGAATTCTGATTTTTTAGAATTGTGTTTTCTTTAAGAAGCTTGTCATTTATTGACTGCAATCTAAAGAAGGATCCAATAGAACTTGAAAGTTCAAAGATTTCTCCAGATATTTTATTTGCAGAACTTAAATATACTGTTCTTTGAAAGTGATGATTTCTAACTATCAGTATGAAGCATATGAACTCAAGAATTATAAATAGAAAAGCTCTATGGTACTTTATAAATAGATTTAAAAGTTGTCTCATTGTATGCCATTATTCTTAAAAAAGTCCATTATTGGGAATAATATATTAAATGATATATCCTCAATAATGGACTAGTTATCCATAGATATTTGAGTTATATTATCTCATTAAGAATGAAAATTTATCTACATTCTTAAGTGCAATTCCTGTTCCTCTTGCAACAGCTCTTAATGGATCTTCTGCAATATGGAATGGAATGTTTAGCTTATCGCTAAGTCTTCTGTCTAAACCTCTCAGTAAGGCTCCACCACCTGCTAAGTATATACCTCTGTTTACAATGTCGGCATATAATTCTGGAGGTGTTTGTTCTAGTGCACCTAATACTGCAATTTCAATTTTAGAGATAGATTTTTCTATACAGTGAGCAATCTCTTGGTACGATACTGGGACTTCTATCGGAAGAGCTGTCATCTGGTTAGGACCTTGTACTCTAAAATCTCCTGGTGGTTCATCTAATTCTGATAGGGCAGAACCTACATTGATTTTAATCTCTTCTGCTGTTCTTTCTCCTATCTTTATATTGTGTTGATGACGCATATATTCTTGAATATCTGACGTTAAATCATCTCCTGCAATACGAATAGACTTGTTTGTTACAATTCCTCCTAGTGAGATTACTGCAATTTCTGTTGTACCTCCACCTATGTCAACAATCATGTTTCCTTCTGGGGCTTCTACATCTATACCTATACCTAGTGCTGCTGCCATTGGTTCGTATATCATGTATACTTCTCTACCTCCAGCGTGTTCAGATGAGTCACGTACTGCTCTCATCTCAACTTCAGTACTTCCTGATGGGATACAAACGACCATTTTAAGGGAAGGTGAGAACATCTTAGATTTGCTGTTAATCATCTTTATCATTCCGCGAATCATCTGTTCCGCAGCATTAAAGTCGGCTATAACTCCGTCTCTAAGTGGTCTGATTGTTTTTATGTTTTCGTGAGTTTTTCCTTGCATCTGACGTGCTTTCTCACCTATAGCAATCATTTTATCTGTTCTTCTGTCCATTGCAACTATCGACGGCTCATTTACTACGATCTTGTCGTTGTAGATGATAATCGTATTGGCCGTACCCAAGTCAATAGCTATCTCTTGATTTAAAAAGGAAAATAGTCCCATGCTTTCTTTTTATGTCTTAAAATTAATGTTTAAAATGTCTCATGCCAGTGAAGACCATTGTCATTCCGAACTTGTTTGCAGCGTCTATAGATAATTGATCTCTTACAGAACCTCCTGGCTGAATAATAGCAGTAACACCTGCAGCGTGAGCTGCTTCAACACAGTCAGAGAATGGGAAAAATGCGTCTGATGCCAGTGCACTTCCTTTTATACGGTCTCCTCCTTGGCGTATTGCGTTTTCTAGTGCCCAGATTCTACTAACTTGTCCAGGACCGATTCCTGTTGAAGTTTTGTCTTTTGCTAGGGCTATTCCGTTAGATTTTGCATGTTTTACAACTTTCCAAGCGAACATTAAATCTTCTAATTCTTTTTCAGATGGCTTACGTTCAGTAACGCACTCTAATTCTCCTGCTAACAATTTGTTGTCGATGTCCTGAACTAATAAACCTCCAAGTACTGTTTTTGCCTTAGGTGTTGTGTAGTCGTTTTTACCGATGTTCTTAAGTTCTAATAAACGTATGTTCTTTTTCTTTGTTAGTATTTCAAGTGCTTCCTCTGAGAAAGAAGGTGCAACGATAACTTCTAAGAAAATTTTACTCATCTCTTCAGCTGTTGCTTTATCTAATTCTCTGTTTACTGCAACAATTCCTCCATATATTGAAACTGGATCTGCATCATATGCTCTTTTGTATGCTGTACAAAGATCTTCTGCACTTCCTATTCCACATGGATTGGCATGTTTTGTGGCTACTACTGTTGGTTCGCTAAATTCTTTTAAAGCTTCTAATGCACCATCTGTATCACCAATGTTATTGTATGATAATTCCTTACCATGTAATTTTACCGCATCAATTAATGTTCCTTCTGTCTCTTTGATTCGAGCGTAGAATGTTGCATTTTGATGTGGGTTCTCTCCGTAACGTAAATCTTGCTTTTTCTCATAAGTAAGAGTTATTGTGTCTGGAGATACAATGTTTACTTTCTTTGTGAAATATTCAGCTATCAACGCATCGTAATGTGATGTGTGGATAAATACTTTGGCTGCTAAATATTCTTTTGTTTCAAGAGATGTGTCACCATGCTCTTTTAATTCTTCAATTACTTTGCTATAATCCTTAGGATCTGTTAAAACATTTACAAATTTGTAATTTTTTGCTGCAGCTCTGATCATTGTTGGGCCACCTATGTCAATGTTTTCAATAATCTCTTCGTGAGATACTCCTTCACGTAAGATTGTTTCCTTGAAAGGATATAGATTACAAACTACTATGTCTATTGGCTCAATGTCCAATTCTTTCATCTGACTTTTATGCTTTTCGTCGTCTCTTACTGCTAAGATACCTCCTTCTACTTTTGGATGTAGAGTTTTTACTCTTCCATCAAAACATTCTGGGAACTTTGTTAAGTCAGAAATGTCTGTTACAGGTATTCCTTCTGCTTTTAATGCTGCTGAAGTTCCTCCTGTTGAGATAAGTTCCCAACCTAAACTGTTTAATTCTTTTGCAAATTCAACGATGTTCGTCTTGTCAAAGACGCTTAGTAAAGCTTTTTTCATCTTAAAGACCTAGTGTTTGTGTGATTAATTGTTTGATTTTATAAGCATCGCTGCTTATTCTGCAAAGGTAAATAATCGAATTAAAATTTCCTATACAGTATGCTACATTACTTGAAAAAATAATGATAATAAAATGTGACAGGAAATTATGCACCGAAAATAAATTTCTAATTTTTATCCTAAGCCCCGTAAATATACAAAATATTTTAACGATTTAGGGAGCATTTTTAACTATATTTTAAGAAGTTATAGGGTTAATTTCTAATGTTTTGGATTATTATTGATCCATTTCCTGTGTTGTAACATCTATAGGGCTGAAGAGGGGGTGTGTTGTTTTTTGAGTTTGTTGCTTCGCCACTTATAGGATTGTATATAATTTCGCAATCAGGACATTTTAAGCCTAGCTCGTTGTTAAATGTTAATGTGTGATCGTAATCTGTATTATGGTTTGTGCATGTGGCATCAAATGCATAAAATGTGTCATTATCAATTTTTGTGACAAAAATACCGTGTCCTCTATATCCAATTTTTCTTCCAAAACTATCTTTGTCGATATATGCAGTGCCTGCACCACCATGTCCTAATATTGAATGTGTTATAGTTGATACTTTTGTGTATACATGTGTGTATGGTATGGTTTGTATGTTTGTATTTTCTTTTTCGCATGAAAGAAAACTAAATACAATTACCACGTATATGAAAAAAAATGTTATTTTTGATAATAGTTTCACGTTAGAGTATTACTTTGTAGTTCTCTTACAAAATTAGAATAATTATGGATAACGACAATTCTTGGACAAATATATTATATCTATTAGCTATTGCAGCATTTGGTTTAATTAAGACTTTTATAAATAAGAAAGCTGAAAAAAAGCCAGTTAAGCCAGTTCAGAGTGAAGACACATCATCTCAGTCTACCAAGATGCAGGATGTTTTAGAAAATCTTTTTGGTGATGTGTTTAGTGAGGAATCTCAAGAAGAGGAGGAAGTTGATTTAGAACCTATTTCTGAGATTTTCGTAGAAGAACCTAAAGTTGAGGAGAAAATCACTGAAGAAAGAAAACCAATCTCAAGAATAGATGTTCAAGAGATTAGCTTTGATGATAGCGATCAGAACGATTTTTCTGATGAAGAAGAATTTGAGGATGTTGATTTTGATTTAAAGCAGGCGGTTATTAACTCAGAAATCCTTAATCGTAAATATTGTTAAATAACTTATCTGTTATTTGCTGAATATCTAAAAAACATTATCTTTGTGATAGTGGAGGAGTTCTACCTAGCGTAGGGTTCTTTCATTTTTTTTAGGTAATAGTTATAACGTAAAAATATTGAAAATTATATATCATGGGAAAAGTTTCATATGTAACACAAGAGGGTCTCGACAAACTGAAAGCGGAGCTAGATCAGTTACAAAATGTTGAAAGACCAGCTATCTCTAAGGCAATTGGAGAAGCAATAGATAAAGGTGATATCTCAGAGAATGCTGAGTATGATGCAGCTAAGGATGCTCAAGGCATGCTTGAGGCTAAGATTGCTCAAATTAAAGGAACTTTATCTACTTGTCGAGTTATCGATGAGTCTCAAATCGATACTTCTAAAGTTCAAATCTTAAATAAAGTAACTATTAAGAATACTAAGACTGGTGCTACTATGACGTACACTATGGTTTCTGATAGTGAGGCAAATCTTAAGGAAGGTAAGCTTTCAATTAATACACCTATTGCTAAAGCTCTTATGGGTAAGTTAAAAGGTGATATTGTAGAGGTGCAGGTTCCAGCAGGAATGATGGAGTTTGAGATTGTTGATATTGCGATTTAATCTTAATTATCATGGCTAGTATATTTACAAAAATCATTAATGGTGAGATTCCTTGTCATAAGATAGCAGAGGATGATAACTTCATAGCGTTTCTTGATGTTTTTCCTCTTCAAAAAGGTCATACTTTAATTGTACCTAAGAAAGAGATTGATAATATCTTTGATGTAGAGGATGTTGCTCTAGGTAACATGATGGTGTTTGCTAAAAAGGTTGCTAAGGCAATGGAAAAAACATTTGATTGTAAAAAGATTGGAGTTACTGTTATAGGACTTGAGGTTCCTCATGCACATATTCATTTAATTCCTATTAAGGCTGAGAAGGATATGAATTTTGCTAATAAGAAATTGTCTTTAGAGACGGAGGAAATGCAATCAATTGCTGAGTCTATTAAGAAGAATCTGTAATTACATTTTCTTTGCAAAATATATTTGGAGTCACATATTTTATGTGACTCTTTTTTTGTGGTTGTGACCTATCAGCGACCTACCTTCTACCTATCCTCTCCCTATCAAGTCCCATTTTTTGGAAATAAATGGGACTTGATAAGGAGTTGTTACCTATTTGTTATATTTTTGAGTACTAGAAAACTACTTGTTTATGAAGAATTTAAAGAATCCATATGCAGTCGATAAGAATTATAATTGTTTTGGCTGTTCTCCACATAATGATAAAGGTTTACGTTTGAAGTTTGTTGATGAAGGTGAATGGGTGACTGCTGAGTGGTTGCCTGATGCTGATTTTCAAGGTTACTATAATGTTTTGCATGGAGGAATTCAGGCTACAATGCTTGATGAAATTGCCTGTTGGGCTGTGAATGTTCAGGCTAAGTCGGGTGGTGTTACTACTGCTCTGAATGTAAAGTATAGAAGTACTGTATTTATAGATGCGGGTGTAATTAAACTTAGGGCTAAGGTTGTTGATCAGAATAGAAGAATGGCAACTGTTCATGCTGAACTTATCACTGCTGACGGAAAGATCGGTTCTGATGCAGAAATAACTTATATGGTTTTTCCAGAGGAGGTTGCTAAAGAAAAGCTTAATTGGCCTGGTTCAGAGGCTTTTTATGAATAGTATTATGAAGAAATATACAACAATTATCTGGGATTGGAATGGTACTTTGCTGAATGATATTGATGCGAGTATTAAATCGATTAATAAGATCTTGTCAGAAAAAGAAATGGAGCTTTTAACAAGAGAGTCTTATAGAAAGGTTTTTGGCTTCCCTGTAAAGGATTATTACGTTAAGATGGGTTTCGATTTTACTAAAGATGACTGGGAGACTGTAGCATACGATTATATTAATAATTTTATTAGTGAGATGCCTTATACCAGATTGTTTGATGATGTTGTTCCTACTCTTGATCTTTGTGTGGATAGGGGTATTAATCATTATATACTGTCTGCAATGGAGTATAATCAGTTGCTTAAAGATGTTGATAGACAAGGTGTAAATAAATATTTTGATGCAATTTATGGCATAAATAACATCTATGCAGGCTCTAAGGTTGACTTGGGAAAGAAATTACTGATAGAGAATAATATCGATCTGAATTCAACCATTATGATTGGAGATACAATCCATGATTATGAGGTAGCTCAAAGTATGGGTATTGATTGTGTTTTATGCTCAAAAGGTCACCAGGAACGTTTACGTCTTGAGAGTACTGGTTGTAAATTCGTTATAGATGGGCTTTCTGATTTACCAAAAATATTATAATTCGATTCTCTTCATTGAAAAGAATCGAATATTTTAATATCTGAATGTACTACCTCCAAGGAATTCTCTTATGATTGATGTCGGAGGAATTTCTCTCACATTTATTTTCTGGAAATACGAGAAGAATTTCAATAGTCGTACTGCTTTCGAGTGTTCTGTTTCAATAGGGAAGACCGCTTGAAGAAGTGGTTCAGCATAGAATTTAAGTACACCTAGTTCATATGGTAATGCTGAGTTAAACATTACATCTGCCTCTTCCTGATAAGGGAAGATATGTTTGGATTCCCCATCAAGAACGCTTTCCCAACGTTGAAGTGTGTCAACAGCTGTATAAGATCTGAATTTGTGATCTCGTACTAATCTTCTGATAAGTCTGTTGTCGGTTGAAGAAATTATATTATGGCCATCAATTGAGATAGATGTCATAGCAGAAACAAATATCTTAAAAAGTGTTATATTCGGAATCATGCGAGTAAGTTTAGGATTCAGACCATGAATCCCTTCAATGACAAGTATGTCTTTACGAGTCATCTTCATCGTTTCTCCATTGTAATATCTTTTGCCAGATTCAAATGAAAACTTAGGTACTTTAATTTTTTGTCCGTCTAGTAATGCTAGTATGTCTTTATTGAATGCATCAATATCAAGAGCATCAATAGTTTCATAGTCGAATTCACCATTCTCGTCTTTAGGAGTGTCATCACGATTCACAAAATAATTATCAAGAGAGATATTTAGTGGTTTTAATCCGATAACCATAAGCTGGATAGCTAAACGCTTACTGAAAGTAGTTTTCCCCGATGAAGAAGGGCCTGATATTAGTACCACTTTAGCTTTATTTTTTCTCTTATATATACGATCTGCTATCTGAGCAATCTTCTTTTCGTGTAAAGCCTCACTTACTTTTATAAGATCGCCGATAGATTTGTTCTCTATTTGTTTATTAAGATCTCCTATGTTTGAGATGTCAAGAATCTTTCCCCAACGTTTAAATTCGTTATGGATTTTAAACATCTTTTCTTGGTGTATGAAGGGTAGTATTTCTTCAGGATTCGTTCTGTTTGGGAATCTTAAAAGCATGCCCTGATGAAAATGCATGAGTTTGAAACTCTTTAATACACTTGTAGAATATGCCAATACTCCGTAGAAATAGTCAATATCACTTTCAAGACGATATACTGAGGTGTATGGCTGATGACGTGTCATTAAAAGTTCTTTCTTCTCTTCTAATCCTTTAGTCTCAAATAACTCAACAGCTCTTTTTGTCTCTATAGTGTCTCTGTAAAAACGTAAGTCTTCATTAATATATTCCTGCATTATCTCTTGTAAATGAGATATATCATCTTCTGTTATAGAGATGCTTTTGTCATCGAGCTTACAATATAATCCGTTAGAAATATGTTGTTCAACCTTGAACTTTGTACCAGGAAACAACTTAAGTATAGCTTTGTATAGAACGAAGCACAATGAACGTACATATACGCTGTGGCCGTCGAGAGAAGTAATATCAATAAAATTAATACGCTTAGGCTTCATTATTTCGTAGCTTAAATCTTGTACCTCATTATTTACAAGAGCAGCAAGTGCATCGTATTTAAGATCAGGTCTGATCTTTTCGTAAATATCCTTTAATGAAGTTCCTAAATGAAACTGATAGTATTTTTGAGTATTCTCACAGAAAATTTCTAAATTGCGTATAGGCATAAACAGTAGGTTTAGTTTATGAATTAAAGTTAATGAAAAAAATGGTATGTTTTAGTTTGCATACAAAAAAATATTAAGTTTATGAGCGAGAAACATAGTAATCATGATCATTCTCACGGACATCATCATCATGAGATAGATGTGGACAAAATGGGTGGTAAAATAGTGATTTCAATATTGTTAAATGTACTTATAACTCTGTCGCAGATTGTTGGTGGATTATTATCTAATTCAATGGCCCTGCTTTCAGATGCACTTCATAATTTTTCAGATGTTGTGTCCTTGATTATTAGCTATATTGCTAATAAATTATCTAAGAAGAAATATAAGCACGATAAGACTTTTGGATACCGTAGAGCAGAAATAATAGCTGCATTTATTAACTCAGCAACATTAATTGTAATTGCAATATTTTTAGGTAAAGAGGCTATTGAGCGTTTTACTGAACCAGAAACCATAGACTCTACAATTGTTATTATAATGGCATTTGCGAGTATCGTTATCAACTTTATAAGTGTTATGATACTTAAAAGTGGTGCTAAGGATAATATGAATATCAAGTCAGCATATTTACATTTATTATCTGATGTTGTAACTTCTGTAGCTGTAATGATTGGTGGTTTTGCAATGAAATTCTACAATATTTACTGGTTAGATAGTGTATTGTCAATAATGATTGCAATATACCTACTTTATGCAAGTTGGGGCTTATTAATGCAGTCCTTAAAAGTGTTAATGCAATTTGTGCCTAAGGGTATTGATATTGATGACATTTCAAAGGAAATAGTTACACTGGATAATGTAAAGAATATTCATCATGTGCACATATGGCAACTTGATGATAAGCAGATACACTTTGAATGTCATGTGGATATTGAAAAAGATATGCCTGTTTCAGAGTTTGAAATACTACAGAAGCAGGTAGAACATGTTTTAGAACACAAGGGCATTAGTCATGTGACGTTACAGCCTGAGTATGAGATGGATGACGATAAAGATATTATTGTACAGAATAAGTAGACAATGTTTAAAAGCCTAATAATATGAATACTATTATTAGGCTTTTTCGTATATTTACATAAGTAATTATATACTAATACTATTGTTATGAAAAAGTATTTTTCTGTTATTCTTATCGCTGTTGCAATTATTGCATGTTTGAAAATAGCTTCGAGACATAGAGTAAATGTTTCTTCTGAGTTAAGTGAACTTCTGGAAAGTAAACAGTTCTTCAAAGCTAGAGATGTTTATAATAAAGAATATTCACATCTTGAAGCATTTGATCAGTTACTTTTTGGATCACATATTAATAATATTTTTAATCATCTAGAGCTATCAAATAGTAATATATCTGAGATTCTTAAACTATATCCGTCGCAACTTACAGAGAAACAAATATGTGAATTGCTTTCTATAAAATTAGAGAATAGTGTTAAATTATTTGAATACAAGCAAGTAGTTGAGGTTGCAAATATTCTTCTTACAAAACATAAAGATTCCCTTTCTGCTATGGAAATTGGAGATTATACTAATGCTATTAATATGTGGCAGCCTCTTGTTGAAACACCGAAGCAGAAAGTTACTATATATGAAAATTCAGATGTTGCAATAAAAGTTGATAAAATAGGACTAAAGAATATTCCTGTAGAAACGAATATTGGAGAGGTTGATTTTCTTTTTGATACTGGTGCAAATGTATCAGTTATTTCCAGGTCAATGGCTGAGAAATTGGACTTGCGTGTATTCAATAATTCATTTAAAGTATCTACTATTACGGGTAAAAAAGTAAATGCAAGTATAGCTGTTGCTCCAAAGTTGAGAATCAGTCATATTCTTATTACAAATGCTGTATTTATGGTATTTGATGATGAAAATCTTTCATTTCCAGATCTTGACTATAAAATAAATGGTATTATAGGTTTTCCTATTTTTACAGCTATGGGAGAGATTCAAATAACGCATGATAATCATTTTATTGTGCCCAAAGTGATGACCCATAGTTCTTTGCATAATCTAGCAATGAATTTTCTAAACCCTGTTATTCATTTAAAGACAACAGATGACTATATAGATTGTACTTTAGATACAGGAGCAGATACTAGTATACTTTACGATAGTTATTTTGTGAGTCATAAAGAAGATATTGAAAAAGATTATAAGATTAAAGATCTTAAGATAGGTGGTGCAGGAGGGGGAGTCGTTTCTCAAAAGGGATATGAGATTTCTTTAACTCCAGTAATTAATGGAAAGAAAGTCAAGCTTGAACACATAAATGTTTTTACTGCTCCAATAAAGAAAAGTAATAAATTTGCAGGAAATATAGGGCAGGATTTAATTGGTAAATATGATAAGATAATTCTCAACTTTAAAGATATGTTTGTTGAATTTAAATAGATTTTATGCTAATATTGCCCATGTAATAAGGTTTTTTAATTAAATGAAGAAAGATAGAATGAATAGATTTATAGGTGTAGTGATGGTAATGTTATTGTTTGCTTCATGTGGTGGTGGAGATTCTTTTAATGGTGAGCGCGTTGTTCTGACAAAGCATCATTTTTTTACATCAGAAAATGAAGGCGTAAATTTTTATATACAGGCAACAGATAGAAATAAACGAGGAATTGTTGGTCTAACAAATGAGGATTTTTCTATTAATGAAAATGGAATAAGTCTTTTGTTGGCCGATTCAAGACTTGAAGTAAAGACAGACTCAGATCTGGGTTTTAAAATGAGAGTGGTTGTATTAATAGATAATGGAAGTAGTGCAGAAAGTAATCTTAGTGAAGTAAAGACGTCTGTAAATAGTTTTATCGATGGGTTAGTTAGTGATAAGGTTGAGATTGCAATATATACGTTTTCGTTAGGTACTCAAAGAGTAATTGATTTTACAACAGATAAGGAAGCTTTAAAAAGAGCAGTTGATGGTATTAGATTAGGAAATCATTCTACTGATTTATTTGGAGCAGTTGTGAAAAGTTCGTCATTGTTACAAGATTCCTATTCAGATAACATAGTGGAACAGGGAGTTCTTCTTGTATATACAGATGGTAGAGAAAATCGTGGGAATACAACATTAACAGAACTTAAGGAAGCTATTAAAGATAAAAGAATATACACAATAGGTTACACTGGTGGTGATATAGATTCGGAACAGTTGCAGATGATTGGTTCTGCAGGTTTCTTTAAAGCAAGAACCAATATGGAAATCTCAGAGAAGTTTGATTTTGCTAAAAATGAGATTGCAAACTATGCAGGTAGTTTTTATTGGTTAAAGTATAGAAGTCCTAAAGTTAATGATAAAGAAAATACAGTTGAATTAACGATTAATAATTCTAATAAGTTCCGTAGAGTGAATACAATAGAAGCTAAATTTCATGGCTTCGAAGAATAATTCTTTTTGAGTTACTAATATTGAAAGATAAAGAATCCCTTAATATCATGATATTAAGGGATTCTTTTATTATAATTCTAGTTTTAAGAATTTTGCAGTATGAGATTCTTTATTATTAATAATCTCTTCTGGTGTTCCGGTACACAGTAGTTTACCACCGCCTTTACCACCTTCTGGACCGATATCGATAATGTGATCTGCCATCTTTATTACGTCCATATTATGCTCGATAATTATCACTGTATTTCCTTTATCAACCAGTTTATCAATAACTCCCATTAATACTCTGATATCTTCAAAATGCAACCCTGTAGTTGGCTCATCAAGAATGTATAGTGTCTGACCAGTGTCTTTTTTTGCAAGTTCAGTTGCAAGTTTTACTCTTTGTGATTCTCCTCCTGAAAGAGTTGTTGATGGTTGTCCAAGAGTAATGTATCCTAATCCAACATCTTGGAGAAGCTTCAATTTATGAGCGATTTTTGGTATAGCATCAAAGAATTCAACTGCCTGATTGATAGTCATATCAAGAACGTCACTTATTGATTTTCCTTTGTATCTAACTTCCAGTGTTTCTTTATTATATCTTCTTCCATAGCATGAGTCGCATTTTACATATACATCAGGTAGAAAGTTCATCTCTATGGTTTTAACTCCTGCTCCTTTACATGTTTCGCAACGTCCACCTTTTACATTAAATGAGAATCTACCCGCTTTATATCCACGTATCTGTGCTTCTGGAAGTTTCTCGAATAAGGAACGTACTTCGCTGAATACTCCTGTGTATGTGACTGGGTTTGAACGTGGTGTACGACCTAGTGGGGACTGATTAACTTCAACAACTTTGTCAATGTTTTCAATTCCTTTTATTGATTTATACTCAAGAGGTTCACGAAGTGCATTGTAGAAATGTGCTGCTAGTATTGGGTGTAAAGTTCCATTTACAATAGATGATTTTCCACTACCAGATACACCCGTAACGCAAATAAGTTTACCAAGAGGAAATTCAACATCTACATTTTGTAGGTTATGGCCTTTACATCCCTTTAGTGATATTTTGAGACCATTGCCTTCTCTTCTTTTTTCAGGTAATGCGATATGCTTATCTTCGTTTATATAATCAATTGTAAGAGATCTTTGCTTTAGGAATTTATTAAGAGGACCGATTGCTGTAACTTCTCCACCATGTTTTCCTGCTCTTGGACCTATATCTACGACATAGTCAGCAGCCATAATCATGTCTTTATCATGTTCCACTACAATAACGGAATTGCCATTGTCTCGTAGTTGTTGTAGTGAGTTTATAAGGCGCTGGTTATCTCTTTGGTGTAGACCAATACTTGGTTCATCAAGGATATATAGAACGTTTACAAGCTGTGAGCCAATTTGAGATGCGAGGCGAATACGTTGTGATTCACCACCAGAAAGAGATGCAGAATTACGATAAAGCGATAAGTAATCGAGTCCTACATCAATAAGAAAGCCTAGACGTGTACGTATCTCTTTAAGAATCTCAGAAGCTATAGCTTTCTGACGTTCACTTAATAATTCTTCAACATTTGTAAGCCAATCCTGTAATTCGCATAAATCAAGCTTAGATATGTCTGAAATATTTCTTCCACCAATAAGAAAATGTAGAGACTCTTTCTTTAACCTTTGTCCTTTACACGTTGGACATTCTTTAACAGAAATAAACTGATCGGCCCATTTCTTTGCTTTCTTTGATGTCGTATTTTGTTCTTGAATAGACACATATTTGATAACTCCATCGAAACTTGCAAAATAATTTGAACCCGTTCCAAGTGGCGAATCTCCAAGGAATAGCTGTTCGTTTGTACCATAAAGAATATCGTCTATGGCAGCAGCAGGTATATCTTTAATAGGTGTCTTGGAGTCGCATTTGTATTTTTTACATATGGCTTCAACTTGCCAGAATATAAGGTTATTGGTGAATCTTCCTAAAGGTGCAATGCCTCCCTTATGTATACTCAATGTATTATCTGGAATAACTTTGTCAATATCGATTGTACTTACAACTCCTAGTCCTTTACATTTAGGACATGCTCCGTGTGGAGAATTGAAAGAGAATGTATGGGGAGCTGGTTTCTGGTATGAAAGACCAGTAGTCGGGCACATAAGCGTACGACTGAAATATTTGAATTCTTCTGTATCTTTGTCCATAATCATACAAACTCCCTGACCATGAGTCATAGCTGTTTGGATAGATTCTTTTAGACGTTTTTCCATGTCTTCAGAAGCCACAACTTTATCGATAACAATTTCAATATCATGTGACTTATATCTGTCTAGTAGCATGTTTGGGCGTAAGTCTTCTATTTTACCATCAATTCGAACGTATAGGAAACCTTTTCGTCTTATTTTTTCAAAAAGTTCCTTGTAATGTCCTTTTCTTCCTTTAACTAGAGGAGCGAGGATAAGAATACGTTTATTTTCAAAGTGATTATTTATAAGTTCTATTATTTGCTCATCTGTATGTTGCACCATTTTCTCACCAGTCTCGTATGAGACAGCTTCTCCTGCACGTGCGTATAATAGACGTAGAAAATCGAAAATTTCAGTAGTTGTACCTACTGTAGAACGAGGATTCTTATTTGTAGTCTTTTGCTCTATCGAAATTACAGGGGATAGTCCTGTGATTTTATCAACATCAGGACGTTCCATTCCACCTAAGAACTGTCGAGCATAAGCAGAAAAAGTTTCGAGATAACGTCTTTGCCCCTCAGCATAGATTGTATCAAAAGCTAGTGATGATTTACCACTTCCACTTAGTCCTGTAATTACAGTAAGTTTGTTGCGAGGAATAGTTAAATCTATGTTCTTTAAATTGTGAACTCTTGCTCCATAAACACAAATCTGTTCTGAATTCTCAATTTCTTCCTTTATCTCCATTGTAGGTCAGCTAATTAAAATGTAATCCGCAAATATATGAAAGAGAAGGGGATTTGGCAAGAGGTAATTATAAGTTATAAAAAGATATCTATGCGTGTTAATACAAAGAAGGTTGCCTATTTAGACAACCTACTTGGATTATTACATTTATCTTTCATGGCATGGCCTACTGCAATTCCTGCAGCCATCTGCAGTTTTGTATATCTTTTTTGCTCTTAGTACAGCTGATGTGCATTTAGGGAAATCTCCTACATATACTCTTTCTGTGGTAATTGGCATATGTCTACATCCTTCTTTATGCACTTCATGGTCACCGTTTACTTGTGCATTTTTATTAACGTAATACTTTGGCATTTTGTACCTCCTTTTTATAAGTAGTTAGTAATAAAACAATTATACTCTATGAATATATGACATTATTTTGGAATATAATAAACAGAATGTCAATAAAATATATGAATAATTTTGTAATATTATCAGTATTGGTTCGTCATAAGATAAAATATTAATACATATTGAAATACTAAATGTTGTGAAATGTAAATAATAATGACTATGAAGAAACTGGCCCTAATGATTACACTTTTGGTAATGTCTGTTTACTCTTATTCTCAAGAGAAATTGTATAAAGAGTTTGGCAAAACTCAGATACTTACGAATAGCGAATATAGTATGTTAAAACAGATAAAACTTAAGAAACTCCGTGGTGCTGATGCTGGGATGAAATTAAAGAGCAATATGGTAATACAGTTGTTTTTATATCAGTAACGTTTAATACTAAGAATCAATTAGAAGAATTTTTCAAATCTAATAAATTTGATTATTTACATTTAACGAATGCTAAGAATGTTATTAATAAATTAGGAATATCTGCTTATCCCAAAAATATTTTAATTAACAAAGAAGGGAAGGTTCATCAAATATTGGGTGGAATACTTCAGAAATTTGATTCAGAAGGTAGAGTAGTATCTGGAGATGGACAGGAATTGATTAGGGAGATTGAAAAAATGATTAACTAATATTCATGTATGTTGCTGTATAATAGTAAAATATTACTAAATATTCATTTGAATGTTGTTATATTGTTGGTGATTATATTGGTAAAATGAACTGTAGTTTTATGAATTATCTTGTTAAATACATTTTATTTTCCAATATTTGTATTTAACAAAGTAAATCTATATGAATAAGATCACCAATAATTCTTAATTATCCACTTAATATAATATATCATGAAAATAATATTTTTGAGTATTGCATTTATTCTAACATGTTTTTCTTCAATATCACTAAAAGCTTCGTCAGAAAAGCTTTATGAAATAACACATAATAGAATTAAAACATATCAATCTCATGAAAATATTATAGCTTTAAATGTTGGAAAAGAGAATGAGAAACAAATAAATCAGACTAAATTTTGCAAATTAAAAGATAATATTTGCAGGACTCATTTTATTCTTAATAATGAAACCTACGTAAAGTTTTCTAAAAAGACATTAAAATCAGAACGGATAAAAGAAATTTTATTTGATGCGTATTATGAGGTGTATGAGCAAATTGTTTTGTCACAGACTAATAGTTTGCCTTCAGAGGAAAACCTTAAAGCATTTTTAAAGTTTGATATACTACAGACTAGAATGAAGGTATTAGTTAATAAGAATACAAAGAAATTAGAGAAGCAATTAAAGGGAATACATAATTGCGATAGAATATTTGAAATAATTGGAATACAATAGAAATAATAGTCCCATCTTTATGCTAGAAGATGGGACTATTGTATTTATTTCTTTACAAATTTACACAGTATATAAATAGTTTGTCCATTTACTTTACCTTCTATTAGTTCAGGATCATCAGCTACAAGAGTGATGTTACGAACCGCAGTACCACGTTTTGCAACTATAGAAGAACCTTTTACATTAAGGTCTTTAATAACAACAACAGAATCTCCATGTTTAAGCTCAACACCGTTTGAATCTTTGTGTTTTGGTGTATCATCGTCATTACCTTCGCCTGTAGCTTGTGCCCATGTTAATACATCTTCTTCAAGGTATAGCATATCTAAAAGATCTTGTGGCCAGCCTTCAGCTTTTAAACGATTTAGCATTCTCCACGCTAATGCTTGAATTGCAGGAACTTCACTCCACATACTGTCATTTAGACAACGCCAGTGATTTGTATCTACTTTATCTGGGTTTTCAATTTGTTCTATACAGTTTTCACAGATATGTGCATGTTGATTAAGACCACCGTCTGTTTGTGGTTCTACTGCATAAGCTTTAATATTATCAGTTGCCCCACAAAGCTCACATTTTGCTCCACTACGTTTTTCTAATTCCTTTTCAATATTCATATTTATCTGTATTATAAAGTTTTAATATTATGCGTTTAAAACGAGGCCTCGAAGATAGCAATATTAATCTTGCTTATCAGAATATAGAGAATGTATTTTATTTAGAAGTATTGTAATTGTTATACAGAAGAACTGTTGCAAAGAGTAGTGAGATTTTATAAATCGATATATATAAGAAGTGGCCGTCATTATTTGACGGCCACTTCTTTATGCTTCTTTACTTACAAACTTCCTTTTCTCAATTGGAATTGTTATTTGGTAAGTTTTTTTCAATTTGTTTCTTAGATACGTCTCTCTAAGCCATGGATTGAAGTTTTTAAGAGTCTTGTATGAAATATTCTCTTTATGAGCAAAATCAGCCCAGTTTTTTATTTCGCTCTTAATCTTAATCTTCTTAGTTCTTATTATAGGATGTTTCTCATCTACATAGAATCCGTATGTTGTCGGATTATTAATTACAATCTTCATTGCAAGAATTCTATAAACATATCTTCCTGTTTCTTCATTCCATAGCATGTTATAATAGTAGTCAGATTTTTGTCTTTTAATCTGTTTGTCAACATTTCTTTTGCCAGTGTTGTACGAAGCAGCTACTATTGTCCAGTTTTTGTAATGTTTGTAATGTTTGTTTAAGTAGTCACAGGCTGCTTGAGTAGACTTCTCAATATTGTATCTTTCATCAACTTCTTTGTTTATTTCCAGATTGAAGTCTTTGGCTGTTCCTTTCATGAATTGCCATAGGCCAACAGCACCAGCAGGGGAGACAATAGTAGGAGATAATCCACTTTCTGCTATTGCTAGATATTTAAAATCATCAGGAATGTTGTTTTTTGCTAAAATTGGTTCGATGATTTTAAAATATCTGTCAACATTTTTTAGAAGTAATACAGTTTGTGAGTGATAAAAAGTATTTACAATAATCTCTCTTTCTAATTGTTCTTTAACGTCAATTCTATTAAGAGGAACTTTCTCACTAGCAAAGGAAAGTTTATCTGGTACATAAATCTCACGAGCATTTATCCAATTATTTGATCGTTGTGCATTCTTACTATTATCGCTTGAAAAATATACAGAGATAGAGTAGAAGCCAATTACAGCTAAAGCTACAATAAGTATTCGAAAGACTTTATTTAGTTTCCCCATGTTTTTGTTTTATTAGAAATTAACACCAATGCTTAGCATGAAATCATGGGTATTAACATCTTGTTTTATTAGTGTGCTCTCCATATATGTATTACCATTATCAAAGTAGTACGAATGGTGTGAGTTATCATACATTGTGTAGATGTATGCAAAATTAGCATATAAATTTTGAACTCTAAAGCCTAATCCGCCAGTAAATATATTTTTACCAAAATCATTATTGTTTATATATCCTGATTGGTATGGGGTTCCTATTATATCCTGCGTTTCCATATATCTATTATAGTCGCTATCATTTATGCTTCCTGACTTGTAGGGACTATCTTCGTAGGCATATCCAGCTCTCAAGCTAAATAGACTATTTAGTCTATATTCTCCACCAATTCTAAAGTTAATTACATTATCATATGTTTTATCAATATCAAAATTCAAATCTGAGTAAATATTTTTATCATTATCTACAGAGAATCGGCTACCTCCATAGTTAATGAATTCAATGTCCGTACTTATAAATCCTTTCTGACCGAATACATATGCTCCACTTAGAATAAGTTTTCCTGGTGTACTTAGTTCATAATCGAATTCATTAAATCTTGACTTCGACTCATGTCGTTTACTTTCGTCTATTAGAATGTTGTAATTTGCAATAACGCTTGAATAATATTCTTCGTTAATATGAAGTTCTGTAGAAGTGTGGTATGCTAAGCCTAGACTTAGGTTTTCAGTTGGCTTGTATATTGCACCTAGTTTTATATTTACTCCATAACCAGTCTGATTAAGATTTTTAATAAACGAATAATCATTTAAGTCAGAAGTGGTTCCTTCAAGAGTTTCTTCACTGTATACAGATGTGCTGCTATAATCAAGAACTTGTATTCCTATACTACCTCCTAAGAATAATTTTCTTTTATAGTTAGTAGCAAAAGAAATAACATATTCTCCCTGATAGCCTGATTCATGAACAGTGTTGAATTGGTTTATTTTCTCGTTCATTTCCAGTGGAATACCATACATTTGATTACCATATTCATCAAAACCAGCTTCGCGAATTAGTTTGGAATCATAAAATAATTTGTCTGAGGTGCCATAAAGATCATCTGGTGCAGTTCCGTATGCAAAGAAAGATGTGTATTCAAGGAATGATGTACCAGCATTATAATCGTTAGTAAAACTATTTCTATTGAAATTATTGATTTTGTTATAGCCTAGTCCTATGTTTATACCATTCCATCCGTCAGAAATCATGTCTTTATTGTTAAGAGCTAAGACAATTCCTACATTAGCTAAATTATATGATGTCTTGTTTTTATCAATATATAAATCTGCTCCATTTCCAATAGTAAGATCCTGATTCATATTTACAGAAGTAATACCATTTGTAAGAGAAAATTCATGGTGTCTGTAGAATCCTAATCCAGCAGGATTAATTCTTAATGAACTAAAATCTCCACCAAGAGCGCCAAATGCTCCTGCTAATCCAGCGGAACGAGCCGTTGAAAAGGTGTTTGATTGAGAGTATCGATAGGCATCTACAGACTTTTGAGCATATGTGTTGATGCTTAAAAATGTAAGTATTATGAATATATATTTTTTCATGATTTTTCGTGTTTAAAGTTTATGTTTATCGTCTTCTTACTCTTCCGTTAGTACTGCTACTGCTATTAGAATTATTATTTCCATTGTTGGAATTATTACTTCTGTAATGAGAGTTGTTGCTTCCACTATTGGAATTATTATTTCTCTCATAGCTTCTGTTGTAAGAAGGTCTTGACGAGTTTGTCGGTCTATTGTACTTAACTGTTTTTCTTATGTAATTTGTATTACGCTTACCAGCTTTCCTATAGTTAGTTCTTCTGTTTGAATATCTTGTTCTTGCTGTAGGGTCTCCAAAATTCCTTCTATTTACAACATTTGATCTATTCCTATTATAGTTCATTCTACGATCTCTAGAAGTGCGACCATAATTATAACCTCTTTCTCTAATTAATCTATTTCGTTTATTGTTTCTATAAGAGTAGTTGTTGTAATATGAATGATGTCTATAATTGTAAGGGTAAAAAGAACCATAGTGGTATGGGTACATTCCATAATAATAAGGATCATAACTATTAAACCAGAACGAATTATAGCCCCAGTATAAGTTTGAAAATGGTCTGTAGTGATTGTATCTGGACCATCCAAAACTTGTATTATAGTGGTAGTCAAAATCCCAATAGTCGTAACTAGGATTATTCCACATTACTATTTCATTATATCTAGGGTATGTCCCAATTGTAGTGTTTGTGTAAAAGTTTATATTCGAAAATGTTGGGAACCACCAGTATTTTCCATCTCTTGTATACACATTCCAGTCAGAATCATATGCAAGATTCTGTCCAATTTGGTCACCATTACCAAAATATCCAAAACCAAGAGGAAATCTTTCAATTGTTCTCAGAGCATCGTCTAAATCAGATTGCGTACCTTTAAAACCATTAATCCAGAAACCCTTATTCATTATTTCAATAATGGTGTCTGTTAATCCAGTTTCTGCATTTTTGCTAAGTGTAACAGATTTAATTCTTAAATCATCAAGTTCTTGTTGAGTGATATCAGGATATTTATATCTGTCATCCTTTATAACTTTCTTTGCCGTAGAGATGTAATCTTTGTTCTGTTCTTCTTTTAATTGTTTTTGTGCAATGTTTGCAGGGACCTTACGTTCCATCTCTTTAACCGATAGCGGTTTTAGTGATGAATTGTAGTAAATATCGTCTTCGTATACATTAGATGTTGTGAATTTCTCAGTTCCACATGACGAAATTACTAATGCGATGAGAAAATATAAGTATCGTTGTTTCATAATATATAGTTTTTTATATTTTTGCTTGCTGTTATACACGCAATTATCGTGCCAAAGCAATAGATTGCTATGTGTAATCTATAGGAACAGGGGTTTATTATAATTGATAAAAATTTATACCTTTGTGCAACCTTTTTAGGAAAACAAAATTATTTCAAATAAAAGAAAATGGCGAAGAAATTTTTAACTTCAAGAGAAGAAAATTATTCACAATGGTATAATGAAATCGTTGCTCAGGCAGGACTTGCTGAAGGTTCTCCAGTACGTGGGTGTATGGTTATTAAACCTTATGGATTTGCAATCTGGGAGAAGATGCAACAGCAATTAGACAAGATGTTCAAAGAAACTGGTCATGAAAATGCTTATTTCCCCTTATTGATTCCTAAATCATTCTTAAGTAAAGAAGCTGATCATGTAGAAGGATTTGCGAAAGAGTGTGCAGTTGTAACACATTACAGACTAAAGAATGACCCCAATGGAAGAGGTGTTATTGTTGATCCAGATGCTAAACTTGAAGAAGAATTAATTATTCGTCCTACATCTGAGACTATTATCTGGAATACATATAAGAACTGGATTCAGTCGTATAGAGACCTTCCTATTCTTTGTAATCAGTGGGCAAATGTTATGCGTTGGGAGATGAGAACAAGAATGTTTTTACGTACTGCTGAATTCTTATGGCAAGAAGGACATACTGCACATGCTACTCGAGAAGAGGCATTAGCTGAAACTAATCAGATGGTAAATATCTATGCAGAATTTGCTGAGAAATGGATGGCAGTTCCTGTTATCATGGGAGCTAAATCTGATTCTGAGAGATTTGCAGGTGCTTTAGAGACTTATTCAATTGAAGCTATGATGCAAGATGGTAAAGCTCTTCAGGCAGGTACATCTCACTTTTTAGGTCAGAATTTTGCTAAGGCATTCGATGTTAAATTTGCAACTAAAGAAGGTACAGAAGATTATGTATGGGCTACCTCATGGGGTGTATCTACAAGACTTATGGGAGCACTTATTATGGCTCACTCTGATGATAAAGGTCTTGTTCTTCCTCCAAAATTAGCTCCTATTCAAGTTGCTATTGTTCCTATTTTTAAAGGAGAAGAGCAGTTAGAAGCAATTAGAGAGAAGATCAATCCAATTCTTGATAAACTTAAAGCTAAAGGTATTAGTGTTAAGTTTGATGATAGGGATAATCAAAAACCAGGATTTAAATTTGCTGATTATGAAATGAAGGGAGTTCCTGTTCGTTTGGCAATTGGTGCAAGAGATTTAGAAGCTGGTACTATTGAGGTTGCTCGTAGAGATACTCTTACAAAAGAGACCATGTCTATGGAGAATATAGAAGAGTATATTGCTAATCTACTTGAAGAGATACAAGAAAATATATTCAAGAAAGCAGAGACT
>Ga0193964_1000312_pt1 | contig 23894 bp, 12 predicted proteins | sample FB_7_MG_FD_140323 | JGI IMG/M metagenome (GOLD analysis project Ga0193964, IMG submission 140323) | Microbial mat bacterial communities from the Broadkill River, Lewes, Delaware, United States - FB_7_MG | ecosystem: Environmental > Aquatic > Freshwater > River > Microbial mats | place: USA... | reverse complement strand
TTTTTTATGTCTTTGAGTCTCATAGAAGCCTCCTGTTGTTGCGGTTAATCTCAAACTATGAGTAGTATAAAAGCAAGTCTTATGCCAGGTGTGGTTTGCAATGGGATTGGCTGTGATAACATGCGGTTATGATGAAGTCAACATGGGTGAGTTGAGTGGAAGATTTGTAATGAGACAAAAAAGAGACAGCCCATAAGAGACAGTAGTGTCTCTTATGGGCTGTCTAACGATCTGAAAAAATCAAAGATGTTTTAATAATTTTGGGATAATAAATAAAAAACGCCCTGCCGGCTTTACCCAGGCAGGACGTTTCTTTTAAAATTTACTTATCCGGCATTGTTTTGACAAATATTGCCGGACCGTATTTTTAGCCCAGGCACTTAAAACCTTTCGGGCTGGCTCCGCAGATCGGACAGCGCCAGTCTTCGGGCAAATCTTCAAATTTTGTGCCCTTTTTAATTTTTCCTTTGCGATCACCCCTATCCGGATCATAAATGAATCCGCAATTACTAACCTGACATTGGTACATGTCCTTAGGATCTGACATAATTTCTCCTTATATTATGTTAAAATTTTTCTCTGCTTAAGCCCTAACACAATTTTTGTTTCCAGGCAGACATTCTTGCAACAAAATTTGAAAGGTATATCTGCAATCAATGTGCCACTTTTAAATTAAAATATAGATGAGTCTTGTATTGTGATGTCCCTATTGCCCGTTCATGAGTGCCGTACCTGCCAATCTGGCTTGCTGCTGCAGCATCACATCGGCCAGCACAAGGGCTGCCATGCTCTCCACAATGGGCACCGCCCTGGCCACCACACAGGGATCATGCCGGCCCTTGGCCTCAAGAGAGGCCTGTCGGCCTTGGAAATCCACGGTTTCCTGGGCAAGCCCGATGGTGGCCGGGGGTTTAAATGCCACCCGGAATATAATGGGTTCCCCGTTGGAGATCCCGCCCTGGATGCCGCCGCTGAAATTGGTTGTGGTGCCAAGTCTGCCGTCTTTTTTAACAAAGGGGTCATTGTGCACGGAGCCGCGCATCTGCGCCCCGGCAAACCCCGAACCGATTTCAAACCCCTTGGTGGCGGGAATGGAAAGCATGGCATGAGCCAAAAGTGCCTCAAGTTTATCAAATATCGGTTCGCCAAGGCCTGCAGGCACATTGGTACAGACACATGAGACAACGCCGCCAATGGAATCCTTTTCTTCTTTTGCCTGCAAAACAACTGCCTCCATGGCCTTTGCCGCATCCGCATCCGGGCAGCGGATCATGCTGGCATCCACCATGGCCCGGGTAAGATTTAAGCCATCGGTTTCCGGTGCTTTGATCTGTCCCACTTGGCTGACCCAGGCTACAATATCAATATCCTGCGCGATGTTGAGCATTTTCTCGGCAATGGCTCCGGCACAGACCCGGCCAATGGTCTCCCGGGCAGAAGAACGGCCACCGCCGGAGGAGGCCCGGATGCCATATTTTGACTGGTAGGTGAAATCCGCATGGGAGGGTCTTGGGATATCTGCCATGGATTTATAATCCCCTGGGCGATGGTCCTTATTGGGCACAAACAGGCTGATGGGCGTGCCAAGGGTCAGGCCGTGTTCGGTGCCGGATTGGATGGCCACCTGATCCGATTCCTGCCTGTCTGTTGACACGGCGCTTTGACCCGGACGTCTGCGGTCGAGTTGGCACTGAATATCGGTTTCAGTCAAAGACATGCCGGGCAGGCACCCGTCCACAACCACCCCGACCCCGGAGCAATGGGATTCACCAAAGGTTGAAACACGAAACAATTTTCCAAATGAACTTGACATGAATTTTTCCTTATATGGTCGTTTTAATTGGTTTTAATAAATCATAGTCGTGCAAGTTTCACACAAAATGCATTTAAAAGCCATTAAAAGCACTGGTTATGGGAAGATTAATCAACCTGATTATAAGAATCAATATACTTTTTCACTGTCCGCCGGTCCAACCCGGCAATGCGGGAAACAGCCTCATAGGTGCCGTGTTTTTCATATAGATGGGTGCAATAGTGGGCAAGCAGGTCCTGGGCACTGAGGCGGCCGTCTTGAATTTGTCGGGTTAAAGAATCGGTTTTGGGTGCAGGTGCCGGCGCTTCATTTATTTCATAGGCATTGCGCAGCACCACACGCCTGACACATTGTTCCAGTTCCCGCACATTGCCCGGCCATGGATATGAAAGGGTCAGGCTGGATTCAATATATTCAAGCACACGGGAGGCGATTTCCGGGGATGGTTGGCCCACAATACGGGTCACTGTGTGCGCCAGAAGATCCGAAAGCTCTTCGGGATCCTGGGCAATCCTTTTGTGCAGGGGCGGCACCGTGATGATATCGGAACACAGGCGATAGTAAAAATCATCCCTGAATATCTTTTTTTCTCGGATTTCCCGAATGCTGCGGTTTGTGGCGGCAATGATCCTGCCGTTAAACCTATGTTTTTCATCGCTTCCCACGGGTGAATAGACCCGCTCCTGAAGCACATTGAGCAGTTTTATCTGAACATGGGTGGACAACTCGCCGATTTCATCCAGTAAAATGGATCCATTAGGGCTGCACCGACTGAATACACCTTTATGGTCCTTGACAGCCCCTGTAAATGCCCCGCGCACATGGCCGAACAACTCGGATTCAATGATGGTTTCAGGAAATTGGCTGATATTGAGCGTGGTAAAGGTATTCACAAAATTATGGGTGAACTTGTTTTCCTTTTCATCAAAGGGGATATAGCCTGAGCGTCCCATGGCCAAGGCCGCGGTTCCCTTGCCCGTGCCGGTTTCACCGAACAGCATGGTGGAGAAATTTTCCATGCGGTTCCATAAATACTGGTCATACATCAGGATGTCATGGGTGAATACATTCTGCCATAGATCCCGTCGCAGTTGCTGCATACACCGACTGCGCCCCACCAGGTGCCGGAAAATAAAATAATAGGCCCGGCGAAACTGATACGCCAGGGCAATGAAGCGCCGGCTCTCCTCAATACCGAATCCCCAGCCGCGCAAAAGGGCCAGGGCTTCCGGTGCAAAGTGGGCTTCCAGGGACTCTTCGGCATTATCAAGCTGGCATGTGATCAGGGTGTCGATCTGTTTTCTGAACAGATGGAAAAAATGAAACAGTAATGCAGACCGTAAAAAATATTGATTTTCTCCCTTAAAAGAAGAAAGATTTATCCTGCCTCGCTTTTCCACCTGCGCCAGGCGATGCCCCACGGCCTGACACGCCTTAAGCACCCTGATCTCTTTGGAGCTATCCGGTGCAACACCCGCAATTTCAGCTTCACGCAGAACCCGCTCTTTGCCGAAGGGGTTGGCCGCGCCGGCGTAGTGAACACATTTAAAAAAATCCAGTTCTTCAGGCAGAAAATCGGTTACTTCTTTCATATATTGATCCGATGGTTAAGTTGGTGTCCATTTATTGTATGGCATGGATACATTTTTTGTACAATGATTTATACTTCAAATCTTGTTTTTAGATCAATAAGATTTATTTTTCTTATTTATTCAAGGCGTTGTCATACTTGTGTAGATGTGTGGCACGATCTTTGTTTGCAATTACCGGAGTGAACTGAAAAACAACAAGGAGAAGCCCTGTGCTTAATAGAATACTGACCACCCGCCTGCCTTTGCTGGCATATCATCCCCCAAAAACATATGATCTTGATTTTTTTAAAACCATCTGGCTGGCCGGTGCCATGCCTGTTCTGGATACTGAATTTATAAGCACATCAAAACTTTCCGACCTGCTCCGGCAGCTTAAAAATCAAAATTTGCGTCACGGTATCCGTATTTATGCGGAGGATGAGGATATATGGGACTATTTTGAACAGCACACGGCAGATTTGCCCGAATGCGTTATTGTTGCTTACCGTAACCCGGATTCACTCATCAAACGCCAAGCAGTAAATGCTGAGATTCTGATGATGGAAATTTATGACCCTGGGCTTGAAGCCATTCTAAAAGAGATCAATCCCCATGGGGTCATTTTAAAAGGCCGGGAATCCGGCGGCAGAGCATCTTCCACCTCAAGCTTCATGTTAAGCCAGTATTATGCACAAAAAAGTGACCTTCCATACTTTGTCCACGGCGGCGTAGGGTTTCACACAGCACCTGGCTTTTTTGCAGCCGGGGCTGCTGGTCTGGTTCTGGATGCCCAGCTTTATCTGGCTGAAGACTCTCCTGTTTCCGGGACGTTTAAAGCGGCCCTTGGGAAAATGGAAGAGACCGACACTGTTATTTTAGACGGTGGCGGAAATACACAACACCGGGTGTTTGCCAAACCCGGGACAAAGATCGTCCAGGATCTGATTAAAAAAATCAGTATTAAAAAAGCAGATGGACAGAATCTGGATTTCATTAAAACTGAAATTGAACAAAACATGGCATCTTTGGGCCAGGAGAATGACGCCCCCATGCAGTCCCTGTTCTATCTTGGGCAGGACGCGGCCTTTGCCCGGCACTTTGCAAAGCACGGCACCGGATTGACACAAATGATTCAGGCTTTGTTCACTGCTGTGGGAAATGCCTTGAACGCTGTGGAGCAATTTGATCCCTTAACAGAACATACATCCCTGGCAAAGGAGCACGGCACCCGTTTTCCCATCACCCAGGGTCCCATGGCCAATATTTCCGACAACAAAGAATTTGCCAAAGCGGTTTATGACAACGGTGGTTTGCCCTTCTTTGCTTTAGGCAGTCTTCCCGTGGAGATTGCAGACGGAATCCTGCCGGAAAAATCAGATGACCTGCCCGCATTTGGTGCCGGTATGATCGGCATCAAAGCATTTAATCCCACCCTGGATCATCACCTGGACTTGATCAAGACCAAACAGACACCCTTTGCACTATTTGCCGGTGGTATTCCGTCCCAGATCAATGAATTGGAAGCCTGCGGCACCCGGTCATATCTTCACACCCCCATGCCCGGTGTCCTGAAAAATGCATTTGAAAAAGGGACAAGGCGTTTTATCCTGGAAGGCAATGAAGCCGGTGGTCATATCGGCAGCCTGTCCAGTATGGTGCTGTGGGAACTGAGCATCGAAACCCTGCTGGAGCTACCTTCGGATCAACGGTCTGATGTGAATATTTTATTTGCCGGGGGCATTATCAGCGCTGCCGGATCTCACTTCATATCCGCCATGACAGCGCTTCTGGCAAAAGAAGGGCTAAATATCGGCATTCAACTGGGCACCGCCTACCTGTTCACAAAAGAAATTGTTGAATCAGGCGCCTTAACGCCTGTCTACCAGCAGGTGGTCCAGGAACACACACGAACCACCATCATCGGTTCCACCGTGGGGCTTAACTGCCGTACCGCCAACACGACCTTTGCCGGCCAGATGATGAAAAACGAGCATTGCCGCCTGGCAGACGGCGCCATGAACTTGGGCGAACGTAAAAGCGCCTTTGAAAAGGATAATTTAGGCTCACTTCTCATCAGCGCCAAAGGCAAAACCCCTGATTTTGGTCATGAAAACCACGGCCAATGGATTTTGTATACCGATGAGGAACAGCGATCAAACGGTAATTTCATGACCGGTGAAGGCCTTCTTTTCTTTGAAAACCAGACATCCATCGCCCAAATTCATGAAGAATTGTTCCTGCAAAAGGATCCACTGATTGCCCGGCTCAACGCACTTGAAGTCCTCACCTCCGCCGACGGTCAGATCAATGATGACATTGCCGTGGTGGGTATGGGATGTGTGTTTCCCGACGCCCATGACACAGACACTTTCTGGCAGAATATTCTCAATAAAAAATACAGTATTGGTAAGGTGCCTGACAGCCGTTGGGAAAAATCCCTTTACTATGATCCTGATCCCAAGGCCGAAGACAAGTCCTACACACAGATCGCAGGCTTAGTAAATGATTTTAAATTCGACGATGAACGGTTCGGGTATACACCGGCCAAGGGATCCAAGTTGTCTCGCAGCCAGCAGATGTTGCTGCATGCCGCCTACCAGGCGGTAGAAAACGCCAATCTCTTAACCGATGACAACCGGATTGCAGCAAACGTACAGAACCGCGCTGCGGTTATTGTGGCCACTTGCCTTGGCAATGAAATGGCATCGGATCTGCATTTTAAATATTTTTTCCCAGAGGTTAAACAATACCTTCGCAATACGCCTGAATTTCAAGCACTGTCCGAACCGGAACAAAATAAGATTATTGATCAGTTACGCATAAAAATGTCCCAGGGCTCAATTTACGAACCTGTTCACGGTGTCACTTTGAATATGGAAGCGTCCCGTCTTGCACATCATTTAGGCATCTTCGGCACCAATTATGTGGTGGATGCCGCGTGTGCCACAGCCTTGTCCGCCATTGAGTGCGGGATTCATGAACTTTTAAGCGGCACCCATGACGTGGTGATTGCAGGCGGTGTCAACACCAATTTGACACCGGAATCATTTGTGGGTTTTTGCAAAATGGGTACCCTGTCCGCCAACGGGTCATTCCCCTTTGATGAACGGGCGGACGGGTTTGTCCTCGGCGAAGGGGCCGGTGTCTTAGTCCTGAAGCGTCTCAAAGACGCTATCCGGGAAAAAGACCCCATCCTTGGTGTAATCAAGGGCATTGCCTCCTCTTCTGACGGAAAGGGCAAGGGCATTGCAGCCCCGGATATAGAGGGGCAGAAATTAGCATTTCAACGTTGTCATGAAAAGGTAAAGTCAGAATTCTCCCCCGAAATGGTGCAGTTTATCGAAGCCCATGGCACCGGCACAAAGGTTGGGGATGCCGTGGAGATGGATACCCTGCGTCAGGTGTATGACTCAGGCGTGTCCATTGGCGTATCAACGATTAAATCCCAAATCGGTCATTTACTCGGTGCTGCCGGCATGGCCGGCATGATAAAAACATTGCTGGCTTTAAACCATCAGACTCTGCCCCCCAATGGCACATTTGAAAAAATATCTCCGAAAATTGATATGACAGACTCAGCCTTGTTTGTCCTGGGAGATCCTAGCCCCTGGGATGCGCCGGCCAACGGCCCGCGTATGGCAGCGGTGAGCGCCTATGGGTTTGGGGGCATTAACTACCATGCCGTGGTCAGCGAGTTCAACGAGGCCGACATAACACCTTCCCGCAGGATTTTTATGGATCTTGACCATGATCCCAATGACGACAGGATCGTTTTTTCCGGCATGGGTGTTGTCCTGCCAAAGGCTAAAAATAAAGACGCGTTTTGGGATGCCATGGTTTCAGGACAAAAGGCTTACCACCCCATGCCCGCCGAGCGCATGTCCAATGCGTGCTATGCCGAAGAGAACGAAAATTCGGGCTTTCGTCTGCCCATGATGAATAACGGCATTGTTGACGATTTCATGCTGGACCCCAAAACCTTTAAGATTCCGCCTTCAGCCATGACGTACATGGACCGGGCCCAGTTGTTCGGTTTGGATGCGGCAGGCCAGGCCCTTGAACAAGCCGGCATTCAGGATAAACTGACCACCGGAAATAAAATAGGCGTCATCCTGGGTACAATTTCCGGGACCCGGAATGTTGAATGTGTTATCCGCATCCGGATGCCGTTGCTCCAGCGCATGATTCGGTCCATCCCGGAGGTGGATGAAAACACCCTTTCAGCCATTGCAGGCCATGTAGGAGAGCTTTTAGGCAAAAAGTATCCCGCCATGAACGGGGACAGCATCCCCGGGATGCTGTCAAATATTGTGTCTGCCCGCATATCCAAACATTATAATACCCAGGGCACCAACTTCGTGGTGGATGCCTCATGTGCTTCCGCCACCATGGCCTTGGATCTGGCGGTTAAAAATCTGCGTGCGGGCAATCTGGATGCCGTGCTCACCGGCGGTGTGGACACCAACCTGTATCCGGGGGTACTGCTGGCATTCAAACGTTTAGGCATTCTGGCGGAAACTGAACCCACTCTGTTTGACAATGACGCCAACGGATATGTCATGGGCGAGGGGGCGGCATGTCTGGTCGTAACCACCTATAAATACGCAAAACAGAATGATATGCCTATTCTGGGTGAATTAAAATGCCTGAATCTGGCGGCAAGTGCGCCTGAGCATTTACTGTCCCCGTCTGAAAATAAATATGAGAAGGTGCTCTCAAATGACACCGGGACATTTAAAACCCGGAAACCTGATCTGGCATATCTGGATGTATTTGGTGTATCCAATCCGTTCCTGGATCTGGTTGAAAAACAGGCCATTGAAAAAAGTCTGAACCATCCCGTGGCATACGGCAATATCAAAACAGAGTTCGGGTACTTTAAAGCCGCCAATCCTGCCGTGGTCATGACAAGGCTTTTAATGATGTCGGAGAAAGGGGTGCTGCTGCCCACCCACGGATACAAACCCAACTCCACCCTCATAAAAGAGGATAGTCTGCTGCATCCGGTCAAAGAGATGACACCGCTGGCGGATGGCGCGCTTTTAGGTGCTGATGTCAACGGCATCGGCGGCAATCACGCCCATGTAATCATCGGCAGGCTGCCCCGGTTTCTGCGTTCCCAAGAGGCTTACGCTTCCGTGGCACAGCCGGCAGTTACCCCCGGGACCTGGCCGGATGAGGTCCGGAGCGCTTCCGTCACGGCCCTGCTTTCGGGGCAGGGTGCCCAGTCTGCAGGCATGCTGAACGCCCTTTATGAGACGGTTCCTGAAATCAAAGCCCTGATGGACCAGGGGGATGCCATTTTCCGGGAGCGCCGGGGCGCATCTTTGCTGGACATCATGAATGCCGGCGGAGCCCCGCTCAACCAGACGGAAAACACCCAGCCCGCCATTTTTCTGTCCACGGCGGCCATTTATCATGCATTGCATCTCAAAGGCTTTGAGCCTGATTCTTATATCGGGCACAGTGTCGGAGAATACTCCGCCCTTTACTGTGCAGGCTTGGTTGATTTCAGTACAGCCATGAACCTTGTGATTTCAAGATCTGATTTCATGGCCCGGGCAGCAAGTGAAAACCCCGGTGGGATCATGGTGGTTTTTGACGGGGAAGAAGCCTCACAGAACATGATTTCAGAATCCGGTGTTGATGATATCTGGCTGGTCAACAAAAACAGCGAAAAACAGACCGCTATTGCCGGGACATCAAAGGGCATAGATCTTTTTTGCGCCTATCTTAAAGACAAAGACATTTTCCATAAAAAACTGGCCCTGTCCGCACCCTTTCACACGCCTATATTGGAACCAGCAGCCGCCAATATGGCCAAGACCCTTGAGTCTGTGCAGTTCAATCTTAACAATGCCCATAAAATCATTTCCAATTTGACCGCCAAACCCTATCCGGCTGATGAACAGATGATCCGGACCCACCTGGCACGCCAGATTGTTTCCCCGGTGGAGTTTGTGGAGTCGGTAAAAGGCGTTCATGCCCACGGCTGTAAACGGTTTATTGAAATCGGCCCGGGTAGACTTTTGTGTAACCTGTTGAAAAACATTTCCATTGAAAATCCGGAATCCATGCCCACGGCAGATGCCAAAAAAGGTGAGCTTGAAAGTTTCAACCAGGCTGCAGAGCGGTTTATCACGCCCAAGGCAAAGGACATTGCCCAGGCAAGTGGATCGGCTCCCTTGGAACGGATGAACTTTGAGCCGAAAGACCTGAATAATAAGGGCTTTAAAGACGAGGGTTTGGAAAAAACAGACACCCTAAAAGAAATGATGAACAAAGACATATCCTTCAACACCTTTATAGAACAGAATAAAACGCGGGTCCAGGAAGCACTTCAGCGCGAATATCAGGAGTTTCAGCAGAAAAATGCCCTGGCGGCCATTGAAAATTTAGGCCTGTATACCGGTCCTGTCTGTATTGCCGGTGTTGCCGTGGGACTGCCGGGGAAAGGACACCAGGTATTCAATGAGAAAAATTTTGACCGTATTCTGGCCGGAAATAATTTTATTGAACCCCTGACCCAGGAAGAGAAACATAAAATCGTGGACATGAACATTACCCGGGTATACAAGCAGCCCAACGGTAATGCCAGGTTTGTGGATATTGTGCATACCCAGGATGTAATCCAACTGGCCGGGAAACTGGGGTATTTTGATCTGTCTACGGAATACGGCATCAGCCGCAAGTTTGACCTTGTGGATGAACTGGCCATGGCAGCAGGGGTTGAAGCCTTAAAAGATGCACATATCCCCTTGGTCCAAGGGTATAAAAAAACCTCTACTGGCAGTAGCATTCCGGACGCACTTGTATTGCCAAAAGAGATGCAGGAGACAACTGGCGTCATCATGACCGGTATTTTCCCAGGTTTTGAAACCCTGCTGCACCATCTCAATGCTTATTATTACAATAAATTTTACGTCAAACCCTATGAAGAGCTGGAAAACATCTACTATCACCTGATGGAGAATCTCGCAGACAGGGAGATGAAGGATGTTATTACGGAATGGTTTTTCAGGATACGTGAGCGGCGCAAAGTATACGGCCAGTATAAATTTGAACGTAATATCCTTTTTGACATCGTGTCTTTAGGCGGTGCTCATTTTGCCCAGCTCATCCGGGCAAAGGGACCCAATATTCATCTGAGCGGGGCGTGTGCATCCACCACCCAGGCCATTGGCGTGGCACAGGACTGGATTAGAAACGACCGGTGCGATCGGGTGATTGTCATCGGCGGTGAAGCGGCCACAAGTGAGGCCCAGATGCCGTGGGTAGGATCTGGATTCCTGGCCATGGGTGCCGCCACCAGCAAGGAAGTGGTTTCAGATGCGGCCAAACCCTTTGATGAGGACCGAAACGGCACTATTCTAGGCTCCGGTGCGGTGGGGTTGGTTGTGGAGCGACAAGACACCCTGAAGCACAGGGGTTTGAACGGCCAGGCCCGTATTTTAGGCTCTCATATCGGCAACAGCGCATTCCATCCATCCCGCATTGATGTGGGCCACCTTGCCGGTGAACTGAATAAATTCGTGGAGCGGGTGGAAAGACAAAACACCATCTCCCGCACGGACATGGCCAAGCAACTGGTATTCATGTCCCATGAGACCTTTACACCGGCCCGGGGCGGCAGTGCCTCGGCGGAAGTTCAGGCGTTAAAAAGCGCGTTTCCCAACGATTACAAGCAAATTGCCATCACCAACACCAAGGGATATACGGGCCATACCCTGGGCGCGGGCATTGAAGATGCCATACTGGTCAAAGGCCTGCAGAAAAAGACGTTTCCGCCTGTGGCCAACCTGGATAATGTTCCCGCTGAATTTTCAGATTTGAATTTTACACAATCTGGGCATGGCGATTATCGCTTCGGGTTGCATTTCAGCGCCGGGTTCGGGTCCCATTTTGCCTTTTTACTGGTGGATCGGGTCCAGGAAGCCGACGTGAAGAACAATCCGGCCTACCATGAGTGGCTGGTCCGGATTACCGGTAGCCCTAAGCCCATGCTGGGCATCGTAAATAAAACCTTGTGCGTTCTTCCCCAGGATAAGCAACCGGATACAATGGCCCAGGAGAATGTGGCAAAAAAAGGTAGTGACGCCGCCGGACACAACGTTGCTGAAAGCCGGCCATCAAAGGCAAACGATGAAGCCAAACAGCCGGCAGGCTTAGAGCAGCCCGGAAAAGCTGCGGGGAATGCATCGGCCACAGATGTTTTAGGCCAAATCACCGAGCTGATCGCAAATCAGACCGGTTACACCATTGATATGCTGGAACCGGATTTGGATTTGGAAGCGGACTTAGGCATTGACACGGTCAAGCAGGTGGAGACCTTCGGCAAGATCACCAAATCCTTTGGCTTGACCGTACCCGAGGACATCAGTCTTTCGGAACTGAATACCATACGAAAAATTGCCGAGTATATTGGCAGCCGTATTCAGACGGCAGACACCCCGGCAGAGCCTGACGCCGGTGCAGCTGCCCCGACGCCGGATTCAAGTTCCGGCAGCGGTCCGGACATCACCAAAGAGATCACAGCCTTGATTGCCGAGCAGACCGGTTACACCATTGATATGCTGGAACCGGATTTGGATCTGGAAGCGGATTTAGGCATTGATACGGTCAAGCAGGTGGAGACCTTCGGCAAGATCACCAAGTCCTTTGGCCTAACCGTTCCCGAAGATATCAGCCTTTCGGAACTGAATACCATACAAAGAATTGCCGAGTATATCGGCAGCCGCATTCAGACCGCAGACATTCCGAAACAGACTGAATCGGGTACCGCAGACCAGACACCGGTTTCAGGTGCCGACAGTGGCCCGGCCGTTATGGATGAGATCACGGCCTTGATCTCCGAGCAGACTGGTTACACCATTGATATGCTGGAACCGGACCTGGACCTGGAAGCGGATTTAGGCATTGATACGGTCAAGCAGGTGGAGACCTTCGGCAAGATCACCAAGTCCTTTGGCCTGACCGTACCCGAGGATATTAACCTTTCGGAACTGAATAACATACGAAAAATTGCCGAGTATATCGGCAGCCGGATTCAGACAACGGATACGCCGAAACAGACTGAAACCGCTCCAACTGATCCGGCACCGGGACAGGATTCCGGTGCAGCCAGCGGTCCGGACGTCACCGGAGAAATCACCGCCATGATCGCCGAGCAGACCGGTTACACCATTGATATGCTGGAACCGGATCTGGACCTGGAAGCGGATTTGGGCATTGATACGGTTAAGCAGGTGGAGACTTTTGGTAAGATCACCAAAGAATACGGCCTGTCCGTTCCCGAGGATATCAATCTGTCTGAATTGAACACCATCAGTAAAATCAGTGAATATATACAGGCCGAACTCGCCGGAGAGGGCAACAACAATGCCGACACCCCACCGGCACCGGTAGCTGCCGGCGATCGAGTACCTGAAACAGAGCAGGCTGGGCCGTCAAGCCAGACCCCAGACTCCTCGGAGCATACCGGTATTAAAAGTTATACCTTTGGATTGCGTAAATTGCCCAATTCCGTATCAGATTACCCTGATTTTGAAGGTCAAACCTATTTGATCACCATGGACAATCAGGGATTTGGTCGGGCTGTGGCGGATTTAATCAAAGATAAAAAAGGCCGGGTCATCTGTGTGGGCAACAATGAACAGGATGATTACACGGCTGATTTAAACACCGTTGACGGTGCCGAAGACGTTATCTCCCGGATTAAGTCAGACCATGGGGACCTTGCAGGAATCTTTTTCCTTCATCCCCTGGATTTTGCCATGGAAGCGGGTGAAAACCTGGCGGCGGAGAGCGCATCCGTTAAATTTTTATTCCTGTTGTGCAAGGCATTCGGCAGTCTGCTGGATGAATCCCACGGTCGTGTGGCAGCCCTATCCGTTCAGTCGGCCCTGGCCCGTTTCAAGGAACCGGCACCGGATCAGATTTTCCCTGTGTTCAGCGGTATTTCAGGCCTGCTGAAAACCGTATCCAAAGAGTACCCGCAAACAGGGGTAAAACTTGTGGAGTTCATGGATAAAAATGAGCTTGCGGATATGAGCCAGGCTGCATCCTTGTTCATGGACGAAGTGTTCAGCACCGGCACCCGCCGGGAGGTGGGCATTGAAAAGGGTGTAAGATTCGGTATCCGGGCAAAGACCGGTGGTTCCGAGACATCCCAGCCCCAGGGGACGGATACATCCGTCATCAAAGATAGTGATACGCTGCTGGTTACCGGCGGTGCTGCGGGTATCACCTATGAACTGCTCAAGGCGGTTATCCGTCCGGACATGAACCTGGTTATTTTGGGACGCAGCCGGGTGGAAGATGAGTTGGAGATTTCTGTGACCGACGCCATGGATGACACACAAATCATGGCCGCACTTAAGTCCATACATCCCAACGCCAAACCCGTGGAGCTGAAGAACAAAACGGCCGGACTGAGACGGATTCTTACGGCCCGGGAAAATCTGGCCCAACTGCGTACCCAGGTAAAGACCGTGGATTACCATGCCGTGGATGTCACCGACCCCGACGCCGTTCTTAAGGCGGTCAAACAATATGACCGTATTGACGGGGTGATTCATGCCGCTGGTGTGGACCGAAGCATTATGATTGAAAAAAAATCCATGGATGATTTTAATCTGGTTTTTGACACCAAGGTCAAGGGCATGGCCAATGTCTTGGCCGCCATTGAAAACAAAAATTGCCGGTATATCATCGGTTTTTCATCCATTACGGCCAGATTCGGCAATGAGGCCCAGTCAGACTACACCGCCGGAAACGATATGATGGGTGCAATGATACAGGCAAGCGCCCTGAAAACACCGGAACAGACTTACAAGGTTTTTGACTGGACCGCCTGGGCCGAGATCGGCATGGCGGCTCAAGGTACCATTGAAGCCGTGCTAAAGGAAAAAGGCATTGCCTTTCTCCCGGTGGCCCAAGGGGTTCGTTTTTTCCAGGAAGAGCTGCTCAATCCGGTTAGCAATGAGGTCCTGATTGGTGCACCTCCTGAGAAAAATCCAGCCGAATTTGATCCCGACGGCCTGCTTGCCATCGGTTCGTTCCTGGATACCGTAGAAAAGGATGCCGGGCGGGACAGGCTGAAATTTAAACGTCTTCTGGAAGCAGACAGGGATCTTTTCCTTTTCGACCATGCCAGAAAAGGCGTGCCCCTGTTCTTAGGGGCCACCGGTCTGGAAACCATGGCTGAAGCGGCCCTGGAATACGACGGTGCTAAAGGGCGGGTTCTTGAAGTCAGTGATTTTAAAATTCCCTATGGCATCAAGTTGTTAAAAAATCGTCCGAAAAACATTGAGGTCTATGCTGAGAAAACACCGGACGGACTCATAAATACTGAGATCCACTCCGTCTTCACCCCGCCGGGAGGCAAAGCCCCTGCCCAGGATACCCTGCATTACCAGGGTAAATTTAAAATCGGCACGGATTTGCCTGCCTTAGATGAGATCGCCATCCCGGCGTTGTCGGAATTTAAGGTCGATGCCGAGTGGCAGAAACAGATTTACCACCCGGACCGTCTGTTCATGGACGGACTGTTCCGCTCCGTGGATCAGTTGGCTTCCCTGGACGAGGATAGTCTGGTCACAGTGGTTCAATGGCGGCCTGGACGCGAATTTTTTAAAGGCCAGACCTATCCTGAATTTGCCACCCCTGTGGTGATCATGGACGCCATGTTCCAAACCGGCGGGATACTGGAATTTTTTACCAGTGCCGACGTGGTGTTGCCTTATACCATCCGCAAGGCATCATTTGTCGGAACGGTTCTGCCGAATACGCCTTATTTCTGCATGACCCGGCGTATGGCCCAGGGCAGTGACACCAAAACCTATCATATGCAGTTGGCAGAACCTTCGGGCCGTGTGATCATTGACATCCAGGACTTTCAAATGGTCCGGGTGGATCGCCTGGCCGAAGAGGAACGTCCTGATATGTCCATCATAAAGCAGGCAGGAAAAAGCCTTATCGCCGGATAGATGCAACGGATGAATCTGCTGTTCCGTGAACAAGGCATTTATCTTTGCCTTGTTCACATCCCGGAAATGCTCAAGGCGTTATTACCCCAAATCGTCGGGCCTGGTTATCAGACCAGGCCCGGCTGCCAATTTAGTCCGGATCAGTTTGCACAGCCTGTGCTTTCCCCGGCTGAACTGAATGGGTTAAATCAATTGTTTGCCTTGAAAAAGCAGGTGGAACGTCTGGCCGGACGATGGGCTGTGAAAAATCTTGTCATGCAGGAGACAGGCCTGTCCCCGGATGCCATTGAAATACATAATGATGCATCCGGGGCACCCGTCCTGGCACCAGCCTTTAATTATGCCATATCCATTACACATTCAGGAGATTACGCCCTGGCTGTTTTGTGCAAAAAAGCCCATGCTATCGGGGTTGATATGGAGGCCATAAGCCCTGTGGATATTCCGGCCCTTTTACACGCCGGATTTTCCAATAAAGAACAACGCGCATACGCCGGGGCTGACCTTGAAACCATTCTGAAAATCTGGACCATCAAAGAAGCCTTGCTTAAATACCGGCGAACCGGTTTAAAAACTTCTGCAAAAAAAATTGAATGGCTGGATGAAACATTATATGAAAATCATGCTCCCATTGATGGCGTTCTCGTAAAATCATATCAGCAGGATGAAATTATTTTTTCGGTGGTTTTTCCATCACTAAGCCAGACTGGTCGACACCCAGTCAGTAACCTTTGATTTTATTTTATCCCTGATTTGCTTTGTCTTAAGCAGTTTTTCTTCAAACAAACCGTCAAGGCCGGAGGGGTCTTCAAATCCCCAGTGCATCCGAGTGCCTTTGCCGAGAAAAATCGGGCACTGCTCAGCTGAGGATTCATCGCAAACGGTAATCACATGATCAAATTCCACACCGGCTGCCATAAATTCATTGACCGACTTTGTGCGATTGCCTGAAATATCGATCCCATCCTGCTTCATTGCTTCAACCACAACGGCATTCAGATTTCCCGGTTCAAGGCCTGCACTGAAGACATCATATGCCTCTGATGCGATTTTTTTTAAATAGGCTTCTGCCATTTGGCTTCTGGCGGAATTGTGAATACACACAAACAATACTTTTTTCTTCATTCGATGTTTAAGTCTCCTTTTTATCTCTTTACGGTCCCGTATCGATATCCATTCGCCGGAGCGTTCTATTCATTTTTAAAGGCGACCAGTATGGGATAACTCTTCCAGGCCCTCTTGATCTAAAATCAAAATTTTTTTCCCTTCCGCCTTGATAAATTCGGCTTGATCCATTTTTTTTAATACACGGGAAATGGTCTCAGGGGTTGTGCCGATAAGGCTTGCCAGTTGAACCTTGGAGACAGGCAACGACACGCTGATTGTCGCCAGGCGTTTTTTTTGTAGCTTTTTTTCCAATGGGAACATTTGTGACTGCTCAGCCTCTTCTTGGGCCAGGGTCAGAATATACGCGGCCAGCCTGGCCGGCACTTCCTTTAGACTTAAATTTTCAATCTGGACCGTAAATTCTCTTAAGCGTCTGGACAGGTCTGCCAGCATGTTCATGGCAAGGGCCGGGGATTTTCCAAGCTGCTGGACAAACGCCTGTCTGGGCAGAAAAAGAATGGTTGACGCTTCCAGGGCCATGGCAGAGGCTGGGAAACTTTTTCCCTGGAATACCGGTACTTCACCGAATGTATGGCCGGGTCCGTATATATGCAGGATTTGCTCCTTTCCTTCAAAAGACATTTTAAATACTTTAATTTTCCCTTCGGCCACAATATAAAATCCTTCGCCGCTATCTCCTTCCTGAAATATGATTTCGCCTTTGTTTACAGTTAATTCATTGGACAACGCGATAAGGGTCGCACACTGATCTTCCGTCAGCCCTGAAAAAAGGGGAATGATATGCAGATACTTTTCGACTTTTTGCCTCCGAAAAATTTTTTCAGCAATGGTTTGATTTGAAGCCTCTGGATAGCAGCAAAAAAATCAACAGCTTGATCCAGATCAAGGTTCTCTTTTTTTTATCTATAGTAACTTCAAGCCAGGATGTAAACTTAAATTTAAGCTTTAATAATGAAAGGTATACCCCATGAAAGTTACCCGTAAAATTATAGAGATAGACTAAGAAAAGTATAACGATTGTCAAAGATGGCGTCGTACACTTGTGTTGCGTATGTTTATGACAATCATTGCCAGCTTTGTTTTGTCAACGATGAGACCAAATCAGAATCAATGGCGGCTTGGCCCAATACTTGCCGGATCACTTCATCCAGATCACCTGCCGAAAAAATTTTTATTCCCTGTTTGAGACTGTCGTCCATGGCTGCAATTTCAGCCAGGTTTTTAGCAGGGAAAATGACTGTCTTGATTCCGGCGGTTTTGGCTGCAAGCAGTTTGTCCCGGATGCCGCCCACAGGGAGGATTCTGCCGCTTAAAGTCACCTCTCCGGTCATGGCCATATCCCTGGGACAGGGAATGTCCTTTAAAAGAGAAACCAGCGCTACGGCAATGGTCATCCCGGCTGATGGACCGTCTTTGGGAATGGCCCCGGAAGGGACATGAACGTGGATATCCCGGCCCTGGAAAAAGTCTGCACCCAGTCCAAGTTGTTCGGTGTGACTGCGGATGTAACTTAAGGCGGCCTGGGCCGATTCCTTCATTATTTCGCCTAAATATCCGGTGAGGATCAGACGCTCGGTCCCCATCATCCGCGTGGTCTCAACAAAGATGATTTCTCCGCCGCTTTCTGTCCAGGCCAGGCCTGTGGCGCATCCCACCCGATCCCGTGCCCCTGCAATTTCATAGTGGTATCTGGCAGGGCCCAAAAGTTCTTCCACGGTGCCTTCATCAATTTTTATCTGCCGGGACGCATTCGGCGTATTGAGAAACCGCCGGGCCACCTTGCGGCAGATGGCGGAAATTTTGCGTTCAAGGCCCCGTAAACCCGCCTCCCGGGTGTGTTCTCTGATGATGGCGCAAAGTGCATTTTGCGTAAATTCAAGGTCAAACCCCGAAAGGCCCGTATCTTCCATGGCCCGGGGGATCAGGTGACGCCCGGCAATGTGGATTTTTTCTTCGATGGTGTACCCGGACATGGATATTACCTCAAACCGGTCCAGCAACGGCCCTGGAATCCGTGCCACCATATTGGCCGTGGCAATGAACATCACCTTGGAAAGATCAAAGGGAAGGTCCAGGTAATGGTCAATGAACCTTGAGTTTTGCTGGGGGTCCAGCACTTCAAGCAGGGCTGAGGCAGGATCTCCTTTGAAATCCTGTCCGATTTTATCGATTTCATCAAGCATGAGTACGGGATTTAAAGACTCGGCCCGGCGGATCTCCTGGATGATCCTTCCGGCAAGGGCGCCGGCATAGGAACGCCTGTGTCCCCTGATGTCGGCCTCATCTTTTACGCCGGCAAGGGATATTCGGACAAATTTACGTTCCAGGCTTTGGGCAATGGACTGGCCAAGTGACGTCTTTCCCGTGCCCGGAGGGCCGGCAAAGCAGATCACAGGTCCCTTGGCTTCCACAAGACCTGTTTTTTTGCACAGGGCCTTTTTAACGGTCTCCCGGATGTCATCAAGTTTGAGGGGTTTGGGAATAAAATGAAAAGAGCCCCGTTTGATGGCGTCCACGGCCGTGAGCACCGTGGCATACCCGGAGATGATAATGACTTCTGTGGAAGGGCTGGTGGCCTTTATCCGTTCCAGCAGTGCCATGCCGTCGATCTTATCCATTTTAAGGTCCGTGATCACAAGATCAACGGTTTTTTCCTTTAGAAAATCCAGGGCCTGGGTGCCGCCGTCAGCCGTGCTGACCTCATAGCCCTCCTTGGACAGGATATGTTCTAAGTTCATCCGGGTGATCTGTTCATCATCCACCACAAGAATGGTGTTTTTCCGGGACAATTTCATCTGCCGGACGGCCAGGTGCTCAAGAATTCTCTCTTTGATTTCGTCAAGCCCATAATGGTCGGAGTGCAGGATTTTTTCCGCACGCTGGATGTCAAGATTATCCTGGGTGTACCGATTCCAGGGCAGGGTGGTCACATAATCGATATGGTTGAGCCCGATGGTGTACTCTGCCGCAGTGGGGTTTATTTTTTCAAGCCGGTCCACCTCTTTGAGCAAGATTTTTTCAACCTCGGCCGGGATTCTTTGATCCAGCACGGCCTCGCGCAGCGCGACAAGTTCTTCTGCTCCCGTATCAACAACTTGAGTCTCTTCTTCTTTTTTAAAGATTCGTTTCACCCTGACCACCCTCCCTTCAGACTTCAAAAATTTGAAAATTATTAAGTTTTTTAGCATGGAGCACTGAGCAATTACCATGCCGGATGCCTGATTTGAGATTCGGCGGTCCTGTAATAAATGATTTAATCAGGGTTTCCCCATCACCGCCAACAAAAGTAAAAGGTGAATCCGGTATGAATTGTTTCATTACGCAACACCGACATTGACAATTGCAATGTCCGTAAACAGGCGTGAGGCGAGGCCTTGCATGATTTTTTAAAAAATTATTGCATTTTGCAACATAATCGGGGTGGCAAGGCTGGTCACAAGCTTGTGGAAAGCCTTGCTATATGGGCTGTTACGGCTATTTTGGGGAAACTGGTATGCAACTTGCTCATTATTTGCCGACAATGATGATAAACCCAATACATCTATAAGGAGGAGAGTTGCGTATGCAGTTTTTAAATGGATTAAAAGATAGAATATTAACGCTTGGCAAAAAACACGACAATGCGGAAAAAGCAATTACGTTTTCCCAGCCCTGCGCGAACAGTGATGCGGAGACTGACAGCGATCAGTGCATGTTATGCAGCGAAAACCAGGGGAAAAATCTGGTGGTTGCCACCCTTGAAAGCCGGTTTTCCGATGAGATGGTTGATTATGCCCTGGATATGGCCAAACGTATGGATTACGGCATCATTGCGGTGAATGCGGCCAATCTGACCCATGATGTGACCTCCTTTTTTTCCACCACCCAGGAAGAACTGTACGCCGATTTTAAGGAAACGGCCGTAAAAAATGTAGCGCAGTTCGAGGCAACGGCTGCAGAATTTGGGTTGAAATTTGCCCATGCCACAAGCCAGGGCGATGTTGACCATGCCATTGCCGACATCACCAAAGAGTGCGGGCATATTGAATTTATTATTTCCGAGAACAAGAGGCCTGCTGCGATAAGGGATGCTGCCGTCAACCAGAACCGGATTGCCCAGCGGCTTTGCGTGTATTCAGTGAATTAGGAGGATCTTTTTCATGAGTGCTCATTTTGTTATCGGTCTTAGTATCGTTTTGTTTACAGCGGTTCTGTGCTTTATCTACAGAAATGAAGATGAATAGCACCATTTATAATAGTTAATTTTCAATGGAGTGTTTTTTTAAATGACACCTGATATGATTATGACCATGATCATCCTGGCCTTTGTTATCTGCCTTTTTGTGTTCGAATGGGTGCGGGTGGATGTGGTCGGGATAATGATGATGGTCCTTCTTCCCCTGATTGGACTGATCTCTCCCAAAGAAGCCTTTGTGGGCTTAAGTTCCAATGCTGTTTGTTCCATTATTGCCGTAATTATTATTGGTGCGGGGTTGGATAAAACCGGCGTTATGAATAAGGTGGCCAAGCCCATCCTGGCCCTGGCAGGCAAAAGCGAAGCCAAGATCATGCTTTTGGTCTCTAGTACTGTGGGCGTTATTTCAAGTATGATGCAGAACATTGGGGCCGCTGCCCTGTTTTTGCCCGCCACCCAGAGAATTTCCAAGCGGGTGGGGATACCCACTTCCCGCATTCTCATGCCCATGGGGTTTTGCGCCATTATCGGCGGAACGCTGACCCTTGTGGGCGCAAGTCCGACCATCCTGCTCAATGATCTTATGGTGCTGGGCGGTGAAAAGCTTGAACCTTTCGGGCTGTTTACCCAGACCCCCATCGGTGTGTGTCTGTTGATTACGGCGCTTTTATATTTTTTGGTTTTTGGGCGATTCATTCTTCCCAACGAAAGCGGCCAGGACAGCAAGGGCGCCTCAGATGTGCTCATCAATGAATACCAGGGCGTCAACAGCCTGGTTGAGCTGCATGTACCCGACGGTACCGGGACGATAGGACTTTTGGATGATTTAAACATTCGTCCCCGATTTCTTGTTACGGTAATCGGTATTTCGTCTCCTTCCACCCGGACCACCAACCATGTGCCCCGCAGTTATGAAGGAATCAACAACGGCGATGATATTGCCGTGGTCGGCAAAAGGGAAAATATTGAGCAGCTGGCAAAGGAGTTCGGTTGGCAGATAAAGCCTGCCCTTGAAACCTTTGCAGAGTTTCTGGCCAATACCAATGCCGGCATGGCCGAGGTTGTTGTGGCACCAAGATCCGAACTTATCGGCAAAACATTGAATGAAGTGAACTTCAAAGAAATGTACGGACTTAATCCTTTGGTGCTTTTCAAGGGGAACCGCAAATATTACTCAGGCCTGACCAATATTCGCCTGGCTATGGGAGACACGCTGTTGCTTCAGGGACCATGGGAGAAATTCCATATTCTGATGAACAGGCCCAAACCCAGATCCCTGGTGTTTGCCTCCAAATTAGAGGGTGAAATCTTGCGGCCCCAGAAAGCCATGCTGGCTGTGGGATGGCTTGCCCTTGCTCTTTTTCAGATCGTGGTTTTGAAAATTCAGCTGTCAGTGGCGCTTATGTCCGGGGCCCTTGGTATGATCATCACAGGTGTGCTCACCGTTGACGAAGCCTATCAGTCCGTGGACTGGATGACGGTTTTCCTTCTGGCTGGACTTATCCCCCTGGGGATTGCCTTTGAGAAGACCGGCACGGCCGGGTTTATTGCCCAAACCGTGCTCAACCTGATCGGAACGCCTTCCCCCATTGTTCTTCTGGCGGTTGTGGGTGTCATGGCATCCTTTTTTACTTTGGTTATCTCCAATGTGGGGGCCACGGTGCTTTTGGTGCCCCTGTGCATGAACATGGCCGTCATGGCCGGTGCTGATCCGAGAATGGCTGCGCTGGTGGTGGGAATCTCCGCGTCCAATACCTTTGTATTGCCGACCCATCAGGTTAATGCCCTGATCATGCGGCCGGGCGGCTACAGAACCATTGATTATGCCAAGGCCGGTGCGGTGATGACCGTGCTGTTTCTTGTTGTGGAGTTGGCCGTGATTTACTTTTTTTACGGTATCGCTTAAACGTACAAAACAATGGTGTTCCCCCGGGCCGATCGGATGACCTTGTGTCCGGTCGGCCCGTTTATTGTAATAGTGATAACAATTAAACCGACTATGGCCTTGTTTCCCATAGAGAACATATATATAAATTGATTATGCGTTTTAGTCTTAGACATAAAGTATCATTTCTTTTCCTGGTTTTTATGGTGGTCAACAGCATTGTCTGGTTTGTGAACCACTACAGCAATTCCACGGTCTTGAACACCCTGGTGCTCATTGAAAAAAAACGAGACCTGTTGGATACGGTGCTCGAGGCCCGGCGTTACGAGAAAAACTTTTTTTTAAGAAAGGACATAAAAGATTTGTCCATGGCCCTGTCATACATCGGTAAAATTGATGAAAAGCAGGCGCTTATTGAAAGAGATTTTTCTGACTTTGTGACAAAGGATCCCTCCTTTGGGCAACGCAACCAGGCCATCAATGCTTACCGCACCAACATGGAAACCCTGTCAGACCTGTATAAAAAAGGGACAGTCTCTTCTGAACAGTCTTTGCAGATTCAAAATACGGTGACCCAACTGGGGCGGGCGTTCACCACTGATATTGAACAGGTGGTAAAAACAGAGAAACAAAAGGTATTTGAACTGCTGGATCGGTCCAGGCAATACCTGATGCTTTCCCTGTTCTCTTTGTTTATCATCACGGTGCTGGCCACCATTTTTTTGGTTATCAAGCTTAACCGGCCCTTAAAGGCCATTGAAACCGGTATCAAGCACATTGCCAAGGGCGATTATGATAAAATTCCGGCAATAAAAACCGGAGACGAGTTTGAATCTTTGGCCGTAAGCCTGAACGACATGATCGGAGAGCTGGGTCGGCGTAAAACCCAGCTTATCCAGGCCGAGAAAATGTCATCTTTAGGCACGCTTACTTCCGGGGTCGCCCATGAATTGAACAATCCGCTGAACAATATCTCCACCAGTGTCCAGATTATCCAGGAAGAAATTGAAGACCCGGATATTAAGTATAAAAAAACGCTTTTGGACAATGTTGAACAGGAGATCAACCGGTCAAAGGAAATTATTCGGGCCCTGCTTGATTTTTCCAGGCAAAGTGATTTCAGCCTTGAGCCGGTCCTGTTTAAAAAATTGGTTAATAATACCATGCACCTTATTACAGGGGATATCCCTTCGGATATTGACGTGGAAATCAACGTTTCCGATGATATTGAAGGGCGCATGGATCCCCGGCGCATCCAGCAGGTATTGCTTAATCTGATTATCAATGCCGTATTTGCCATGGAAGATCAGGACGGCGGACGTCTGACCATTTCAGC
>Ga0193964_1000311_pt1 | contig 23970 bp, 21 predicted proteins | sample FB_7_MG_FD_140323 | JGI IMG/M metagenome (GOLD analysis project Ga0193964, IMG submission 140323) | Microbial mat bacterial communities from the Broadkill River, Lewes, Delaware, United States - FB_7_MG | ecosystem: Environmental > Aquatic > Freshwater > River > Microbial mats | place: USA... | reverse complement strand
TGTCATTCTATCCTGCCCGGACAAAATTTTAAATTCATGTCCCAAAAGTCATTGACCCGGTCTAAATAGTCCTGTTCCGAATTTGACTTAAGCAGTTTTTTCAACGGTTTTTTGCTGTTTTCAAAGGAGGGCCCCAGATAGTTCCAGAATCCCTTCATGCGCCCGATAAGGTGCCCCGGACCCGAAAAGACCTGTTTGTAACTGTTAAGAAGATCCGCATGAAATATTTTTAATCGTTCATGTATTTGGGCGTCGGTATTTTGGGCGTCGATGCTCATCACCTTGATCTGCTCGGGCAAAAAAGGGTTGGAAAGAATGCCCCTGCCGATCATGAAACGACTGATGTCCGGAAAGCGCTGCCGGATTCTTTCCCATGATGCCAAGTCCACAATATCTCCGTTATAGACCATGGGATGGTTACAGGCGTTCATGGCCGCTTCAAACGCGTCAACATCAGCGGCGCCTGTATACATTTGCTCCCCGGTTCTGGGATGCAGGATAATTTCGTCAAGCGTGTGGGTATTAAACATTGCAATCAGGTCCCGGATCTCTTCCTTACTTTTACGCCCCAGGCGGATTTTAACGCTTAGGGTGGGCTTCATGGCCGGGATTACCCGGGAAAGGAAGGCGTCTATTTTATCCGGGTGGGATAAAAGGCCCGAGCCCCGCAGTTTCTTTGCAATTTTTGAATGGGGGCACCCAAGGTTCCAGTTCACTTGGGCATAGCCCATGTCAAAAAGATAATCCCCAAGATAGATAAAATCATCCGGATCATTGCCCAGGATCTGGGGGATGACAGGAAGGGCGGTGTTCAGGATCGGATCCACGTCTTTCAGTCTGGACGGTTTCAGGCGCCTGCTGCTCATGGTGGATATAAACGGGGCCATGGCCTGGTTAATGCCCTTGAAATGCCTGACATAAACCTGCCTGAACACCACATCGGTGACCCCCTGTAAAGGGGCCAGTATCAAAAAGGGACGATTATCTGTCATGGGGTTGTTTTTCCTTGATAGTCAGGCCTTGATCAATAAAATATTTTGACAAACCCGAGGCCGATCCATTATAGAGTCAATATTTTTGATCAGCTATACATAAGATTAAATTGGATTGCAAGGAGTGTTTCCTAAAGTATGAAAGAGCTCTACAAACAGATCATCCATATCAACCAGATGCCGGATGATTCTGAAAAACAGGCCCAGGTAAAGGCATTTTTTGATTCATTGAACAGCATGGCAATGCCGGATTCATTCAACTGGGTAAGCCAGGTGTTTGAAGGGCTTCATGTGGCCCGGACGCCGGATAAAACCGCTTTGGTGTATGAAGATCTGACCACCCTTGAATCCACCCGCTTTTCCTATTTTGATCTGTCATGCCGTGCCAACAGGCTGATCAATTTTCTGGCGGACCGAGACGTTGGCATAAAAAATAATATGTATATGATGGTGTCCCTATGTCCTGAAATATGGTTTGCAAGCCTTGCCTGCATCAAGGCCGGTATTGTCAGTGTGCCCACGGCCACCACCATGACCGCAAGGGAACTGGAATTCCGGTTTGAAACCTATAAACCGGATGTTATTCTGGCAGACATGGCCAGTGTCGAGATCATTGAAAACGCTATCCGGGAAACCGATATTGCTCCCAAGGTAAAACTGGTGCTTGGCCAGGCGCCGGGCTGGATCTCCTACGACGAAGTGGAAAAGGTATCTGACAAGGCGGATGCCGCAGACACGGCATCCGATGATATTTTGTTCTGCTTTTTTACCTCCGGGACCACCGGTTTGCCAAAACGGGTGGGACATACGGCCGTGTCCTATCCTGTGGGGCATTTGTCCACCACGGCCATGATAGGGCTTAAACCCGATGACATCCATCATAATCTCAGTGCACCCGGATGGGGTAAATGGGCCTGGTCCTCTTTTTTTGCGCCCTTTAATGTAGGGGCCACAGCCACCGCATTCCGGTTTGATTCTCTGAATGCAAATGCTTACCTTGATGCGGTTGCAAGACAAAAAGTCACAACCCTTTGTGCACCGCCGACTGCCTGGCGCATGTTTATAAATGCCGAGATTGATGGTATTGACCTGTCCTGTCTGCGTCAGTCCGTGTCTGCCGGAGAGCCCTTGAATCCGGAAGTAATTACACGCTGGCATGGCTTTACCGGGACCCATATCCGGGATTTTTATGGGCAGACAGAATCCACGGCCATGATCGGCAACCCGCCATGGATGGCCGAAAATATGCGGGCAGGTTCTTTTGGCGTGCCGTCTTCCATGTATGATGTGAGCCTGGCTGATGATGAAGGCAATGAGATTACACAACCGGATCAAGAGGGACACATTGTCGTAAAAATAGACAATTGGGTACCGGTGGGACTTTTCAAAGAGTATATCGGCAATCCGGAAAAAATGGATGCCGTATTCGTGGACCAATATTATTACACCGGAGACAAGGCGTCCTTTGATGCCGATGGGTATTGGTGGTTTGTGGGTCGGGCCGATGACGTCATTAAATCAAGCGATTACCGCATCGGCCCCTTTGAAGTAGAGAGTGCGCTGATAGAACACCCTGCCGTGGACGAGGCTGCGGTTGTGGGGACCCCTGATCCCAAGAGGTACCAACTGGTCAAAGCCTATGTCATTCTCAGCCCGGGTGAAACCGGCAGCAGGGAACTGGCCCTGGCCTTGTTCAAGCACACCATAAACATTCTTGCCAAATTTAAAATTCCAAGAGTCATTGAATTTGTTGATAAAGTGCCAAAAACCATTTCCGGAAAAATTCGTCGTATTGATTTAAGAGATACCGAAGCCGACCGGGGGGGGACCGAAAGGATTGAAGAAGCGCCCATAAAAGAGTTTTTTTACTGGGACTTCCCTGAATTAAGCTCAAAAAATAAATAACGTGTGAACGACAAGTCGCCCATCTACGGCGTTGCATCTGGGTGACTTGTCGTTCAAACAAGGGTTTTCCCTTAGGCACTCAATAACGGCCATGGCCGACCTGATCTTTCACCGAGGTTAGGCCACAACAAATCATGAAAGAAACTAACCGGTTAGTTCAGTTCTTTCATATAAAACAGCCATAGGCTGATCTGGTCTTTCATCGTGGTTCAGCCCACAACGAAAGTAGAAAGGCCTGCGTAGGTTAGGCACAATATCAGAATAAAATATTCCAAAAATCAACCTGGATAAAAGAGGTATATATCAATAGCCCCCGGCTTTCGATTTGGGACAGTGATATGTATTTTTATCAAGCGGAATGATTATTTTTGATATTGTGCCTTAGACAAACTCTTTTATAAAAAAATGTAGCAGTTAGGTTGGGTTGTCGAGGGGTGTGTCTGCTTTATTCTATGGCTGATCATCAGCCGCATTTTATTTTCCAATGACTTCAAAGGGCATGATTACTTCAATTTCCCCACTATCCCCCCGTACTAATTCTGCGTGGGGATAGGTATTTTTAAACACATTGAGCATTTTTCGGTTTTCAGCCAGGACAAGGGCAGTGAAGCCCGAATAATTGTTCTTGCGCGCAATTTTTTCAAGACAGCTCAGCAAAAAAGTGGCAATTCCCTGACCATGCAGCTCTTCCTGAACCAGAAATGCCACTTCCGCATTCTTGGGGTCCACTTCTGCGTAAGATGCCACCGCCACAATCTGTTTGCGTTTGCCCTGCTGCATAAGGGCAATAAGAGTCATATTCCGGCTGTAGTCCACCTGGGCCCACATCTGCTGGAGCATACGCCTTGAGAACACTTTGCGGCGGTTAAAAAACCGAAAATAGATGGAGTCTTCCTGGAGAGAATAGTAAAAATTTCTGGATTCAAATTCATCCGAAGGCTGAAGCGGCCTGACTTCCAGCTGTTTTCCGTTGGGCAAAAGCATGTTGTATTTATAGGCAACAAGAAACAGCAGGTCCTGGTTTGTGGGCGGCAGTTGGTCGCTGAAAATATAATGGCGCTGTTTGGCCTCTTCAATGAGCTGCTTTCGGAATTTAGGATGGGCAATCTGAGCCAGTTCCATAACCCGCTGGAAAATGCTTTTTCGCCGGATTTCTGCAATACCGTATTCCGTGACCACAATGTCAATGTCTCCCCGGGTGGTGGCAACCCCGGCCCCTTCACTTAAATGCGTCACAATGCGGGAAACCTGGCCGTTCTGGGCTGTGGACGGGATGATGACAATGGAAAAGCCGCCTTTGGACATGGCAGATCCCCTTATGAAATCCACTTGGTCACCGATGCCTGAATAAAACAGATACCCTTTTGAGTCCGTGCATATCTGACCTGTCAGATCCACCTCCAGGGCGGAGCTGATGGAGATCAGGTTATCGTTTTTAGCAATGACATTGGGATCGTTCACAAATTCAGAGGAACTGAAATGGAACATGGGATTGTCAGCTATATATTTATATAATTCCTTTGACCCCATGCAAAGGGAAGCGACAGCCCGGTCGGGGAGATAATTTTTTTTGCGGTTGGTGATGACCTTCTGTTTAAATAAAGGCAGAAGTCCGTCCGTGATGACCTGGGTATGGATACCAAGGTCCTTTTTGGCGGCCAGATAGGGCATGATGGCATGGGGCAGATGCCCGAATCCGATCTGTAGTGTGGAGCCGTCATCCACCAACTGGCTGACATAATGGCCGATGCGCTCAACCACGGTTTTGTTTTTGGACTTGGGCAGGGATTCCAGAAGCTCTTCTTCGTACTCCACTAAATAATCGATATCGTCGATGTGCACGAAAGAATCTCCCCAGGTTCTGGGCATTTGGGGATTAACCTGGGCAATGGTGACTTTGGCATTTTTCATGCCTGAAAGGGTGATGTCCACGGAGATGCCGAGGGAACAGTAACCATGGGCATCCGGGGGACTGATCTGGACCAGAGCAACATCCAGGCCGATTTCATTGTTCCGGAAAACTTTTGGAATCTGGGAAAGATAAATCGGGATATAGTCAATTTTTCCTTCAAACGCAAATTTACGCATCAGAACGGAAATAAAAAACAGTTTAATGGAAAACCGGGACGAAAAATTGTCGTCATTAAGATATTCCGCCAAGGTGGTTGACAGCATCTGATATACAACAATGTCCTGAAGGGACTGATTCTCGACCATGGTCCGAATCAGATGCTGGGGTTCTCCGCATCCTGTCCCGATGAATACCCGTGAACCGTTACGAATTTTTTTTACACTTGCTTGTGCGGTGAGTAGCTTATCAGGACAGATTTGTTGTAAATCCATGCTATTTCTCCTGCCGGGTCAATGCCAGAGTCGAAATCTTTGGGCCCATGTACAGGCTAAAGCAAACCATAAATTGGATTGATAATCAATTATTTTTATTTTGGTCATCAGCCTTAAACTATACAAAGGACCGGGGCGCAACGACCTGCCCCGGCAAGATTTTGTTTACAAGAACGATTGTGTAATCTACCCGGATCTTTCAGCTTTTGTTGTGGATTGAGTCTGGGTGTCGATAGGCCGCCACACGGCAGTTATAAAGACCTTTGTTTCTCTTGGTTGCTTCGCGTTCCATTAGGACCGCAGATGAAATAACAAAACACATTTGCGGCCCTTCGCACCGGGCCACATCAATCATGTCCCGGCACGATGGTTTGGGGCTCAAAATTTAATGTGGCAAAATAGTCATCCATGGTCTCTGCCCGACGGATCAATTCAATGCTGCCGTCGGTTTTAAGCAAAAGCTCCTTGGGACGAAGCTGGCCGTTGTAATTAAAGCCCATGGCATGTCCGTGGGCCCCGGTGTCGTGGATAATCAGGATGTCGCCTTCCTGGGTTTCGGGCAACTGCCTTTGGATGGAAAACTTGTCATTATTCTCACACAACGCCCCGACGACATCTACTATCTTCAAGGGGGCGGAGTCCGGCTTGCCATGGATGTGGATATGGTGATACGCGCCATACATCCCGGGGCGCATCAATGCCGACATGGATGCATCCACGCCCACATAGTTGCGATAGGTATTTTTATGGTTGATCACAGAGGTGACAAGGACGCCCTGGGGGCCGGTGATAAACCGGGCACTCTCCATATATAATTTAGGGACCCAGCCGTTTTTCGCTTTAAAGGCCTCAAAGGAAGCAATGATGCCCTCGGCCATGCCTTCAAGATTGAATGGTTTGGCATTCGGAGTGTAAGGAATGCCAAGTCCACCGCCGATATTAATAAATTCAAACCGGATGTTAAAAGCATGACTTATCTCTTCAGCCAACGTCAGCAACATGTCCGCCGTATCAATCATGTATTGGAAATTAAGCTCATTGGAGGCCATCATGGTATGAATGCCAAATCGTTTGACACCAAGGGATAGCGCCTGTTCATAGGCTGAGAAAATCTGGTCCCGGGTCAGGCCGTATTTGGCTTCTTCAGGTTTACCGATAATGTCGTTCCCCTGGCGTGTCGCGCCGGGATTGTATCTGAAACAAAGCAGATCAGGTATGGCCGGCAATTTTGCAATCAAGGAGATATCATCCAGGTTTATAATACTGCCGCCATTGTCCATGGCGGCTTTCAGCTGTTCCTGGGTGGTGTTGTTGGAGGTGAACATGATATCGTCGGCATTGCTTCCTACTTGACGGGCCAGCTCTATTTCCGGCACCGAAGAGCAGTCAAAACCAAACCCCTGGGCTTTGAGAAGCGCCATCACCGAAGGATTTGGCAATCCTTTTACGGCAAAATACTCCTTGAATCCGTCAATGGGGGCAAATGCGTTGTTCAGGGCCTGGCATGTTTGAATGATCCCGGTTTCATCGTAGATATGAAAAGGGCTGCCAAAGGCTGCGACGGCATCCTGGACCACCGCTGACAGTCTTCCTTTGAATTCAGGTGACATGGGCATGATAATAATTCCTTTATATTAATAGCAACTGAATGAAAAATACGTATTTGAGTAAAAAGTTGACCAGATGCATTTTTTTTGCAACGCCGCAGATGGGTGCCTTTCCGCTCAAACACAAATTAAACGTCATCCGGCAGTTTAATCTTGGCGCTTTCCTTAAACGTGGAAAGCGCAATAAATGTTTTGGTCGCCTTTACGCTGCTCACATCGGCGATCCGGGTTTGTACCAGTTCTTCCAGCGCCATGTTGCCGGATGTCTTTATTTTAATCATCAAGGTGTCTCCACCTGCCAGATAATGAACTTCCTGGACCTGTTCAATGGTTGCCAGCTGTTCGCCGGTTTCCCGGATCTTGGACGGGCGGGTCACCTGGATGCTGACAAAGGCGGTCATGGCACTGCCGAACATATCCGGGTTCAGGCGCACCTCATAGCCCTGGATGATCTTTTTTGCCTCCAACTTTTTAATCCGCTCAAGCACTGCGGAAGGGGCCATGCCAATGGTTCTGGCAACCTCAACATTGGGGATTCTGGCTTTTTTCTGTAAAATTTTAAGAATTTCCAGGTCAGTTTTATCCATACCAATTATATTCAATTTATGTTAAATTTATCATGTAGGTTTTATTTTTTTGAAAGAATATTCGTTGCTTTATGCAAAGTCAAGAATATTGTTCTCAATCAACGCAAAAAACATAAATAAAATTCTCTTTACGTGAATTTCGCCGGAATTTTAGATAATTTGATTTTGGTTGATAAAATATGATGTTTCGTATACATGTAAATTTTAGGTAAATCCCGATTAACAACAGGTTGAGATGGATGGATAAGGACAGTATTAAAATCCTAGTGGTGGATGATGAAAGCGGTATTCTGGATGTCACCGAAGGATTTTTTGAAAGAAAGGGCTACCGGATCTATACTGCAGGAAACGGGGAAAACGCCCTGGCTATTGTCAACCGGGAAAAAATAGATTGCGTTTTTACCGATATCAATATGCCCGTGATGGACGGACTAGAGCTTGCCGAACAAATCCGCCAGATTGACAGCACGCTGCCTGTTGTGGTGATGACCGGGTATCCGTCCCTTGAAAATACCATCCAGACCCTGAAAAACGGCGTTGTAGATTACCTGATCAAGCCGGTGAACCTCGAGCAGATGGAGTTGACCCTTCGCAGAATATTGCGGGAACGCGAACTTTTTGTTGAAAATTTGATCCTCAAGGAAGAGGTGGAACGTCGGGAGCGGCTGCGCCAACTCAACAACGAACTGGTCAAGAAAGTGGAGGAAGTCAACACCTTGAATCGGGTCATGGAGGATTTTGCCGCCATTGACTCCAGTTACGAAATTTTTAACAAAGTTGTCCGATTAGGCGTCGAAGAACTCAAGGCGGACCTGGTCTTTTTTCATGTGTATTCAGAACAGGACAGTTCCCTGGTCCTTGTGGACAAAGCCGATGCGAAAAACAAAAAATACCCGGCATCCTATTCCATAGATATTCCTGAACAGGAAAAAACATTTATCATAGAGTCGCTGGGAAGCAATCACACGCCTTGTCTCATCGCAGATGCGGTGGGAATCCCCTCAATGGAAGGGCAGGTACACTCCTTTATGGTTGCACCATTGAAAATCCGGGATAAGATTTTCGGTGTTGTTTCGGCTTATATTTTCCAAGAGCCGCGTTTTTTTGGGGAACAGGATATTTACTATTTAAGCTTTATTACCCAGAAAGCCGCCTCGGGAATTGAAAATATCGCTTTATATGAGAATATATATGAAAATCTGTTTTCCACCCTGTTTGCCTTTGTTACGGCCCTTGAGGTTCGGGATCTTTATACCCGCAAGCACTCAGCCAGAGTGGCCAGATTCGCCCAGATCATTGCCGAGGAAATGGGGTGTACTGAAGAAGAACTGGACATAATCAATGTGGCGGGCAGCCTTCATGATATCGGTAAAATAGGTATCAGGGATGATATCCTTTTAAAACCCGGCCGCCTTACTGAAGATGAATACGAAAAAATAAAAGAGCATCCTGCCATCGGCGCTGAGATTATAAGCAAACTGGGTCTGTGGGGTAGAGAAGCGCAAATTATCCGGCATCACCACGAACGTTTTGACGGCACGGGATATCCCGACGGGCTTAAAGGCGGACAAATTCCTAAACTTGCAAGGATATTATCGGTTGCCGACAGTTATGACGCCATGGCCTCGGACAGGGCCTACCGAAAAAAAATAGATAAGAATGTCGTTATCGGCATTATAATTAAAAATTCAGGCACTCAGTTTGACCCTGAAGTGGTGGATGTTTTTCTGCGGGTGGCGGATCAGGACCTGCCGGATGACTTTTAGGACCGCAAATCAAATAACTTGAACGAAATAGTTTGCCTTTTGGCCCATCTCCTTCGTTGCATTAAAGACCCAGTAGGCCTGCTATTCGACACCTAATGCGCCTTGTAGATGAACCAAAATTCGGCGTTATTTCTGCCCAACTTATTTAATCTGCGGGCCTTAATGGCTTGAGCCTGAAAATGAAATATGCTAATCTACCCTAGAAATTATTAAGTATAACATTTTATATCTTTCAGCGTGGAGTGAAATTGCATTGAGCATTTCAGACAAAGACGACAGGCGAAAATATTCCAGGGTAATTTTTACAACCAAAATCGAAATCCATATGATTGATGAGTCCGGACAAAACGTACAGTTTGCGGCCCATTCAAAGGATTTGAGTCAGAGAGGCGTGTTTGTCAAAACAGACAAGCGGCCTTCCTTGGATACGGCGTGCCGGGTGAATGTTTATCTGTCCGGAGGAATAGACGATCTTAAACTGGAAATTCAGGGACGAATCGTCAGACACACGGATTCCGGATTCGGTGTAGAGTTCGAGTCCATGGACGTAGATACGTATACCCATCTGAAAACGCTGGTTTTGTATAATATTGAAGGCTCTGATTAGTTACTTCGGCAGTATATGAGGTAAGATTTAAACCGCCCGGAGGTGTTGTTCCTTGGATGTCACACTGATAAACCCATTCATTGATGCGACCATTAACGTACTGGAAACAATGGCTTTTGTTACGGTTACGGCGGGAAAACCCTATTTAAAAAAAGATAATATCGCCGTGGGAGATGTGACCGGTGTCATGGGACTGACCGGCGTCGCCCAAGGAACCATCGCCGTCACCTTTGAAGAAAAATGTATTTTAACGGTCGTTTCCAACATGTTCGGAGAAAAAATAGACGGGCTCAACGATGATATCGCCGATGCCGTTGGGGAATTGACAAATATGATTTCCGGACAGGCCCGGCGGGAACTTGATGAAATGGGCAAGGTGTTCAAGGCTGCCATACCATCAGTGATCACCGGGAGAAGACACACCATCAGGCACTATGGAAATGGCCCTAAAATAGCGATTCCTTTCCAAGCCGATGGTGGAGAATTTACAATTGAGGTGTGTTTTGATAGATAGCAGATGGGTTTCAATCCAATTAAGGAGGAAAATGTGGCAATGGACACATCCATCAAGATTTTGATAGTTGACGATTTTGCGACCATGCGCCGTATTCTGAAAAACATTTTAAAACAGCTTGGTTTTAAAAATCTGGTGGAGGCCGATGACGGTACAACGGCGTGGGACGTCCTTGAAAGCCAGGAGATTGATCTGATTATTTCCGACTGGAACATGCCCAAGATGACGGGCCTTGAACTGCTCAAAAAAGTGCGGGCAAGCACCCAGTACAAAACAGCACCGTTCCTGATGGTCACGGCAGAAGCACAGAAACAAAACGTCATAGAAGCCGTACAAGCCGGTGTCTCCAATTACGTGGTCAAGCCGTTTACAGCAGAGGCCATTTCCGACAAACTCCAAAAAATCCTTAAGTAAGTTAAATCCCAATGGCCCAAGCAACTGCCGAAAAAACAACAGGTTCCGTTAACGCCCCGCCGAAGAACATATCGAATTTTAACCGCAGCGGCATTGCCGGCGTGAGTAAAGGACTGATGGCCGTGCTTGACCGGGTGCGCAAAGTTGCACGCTCTAATTCATCGGTGCTTATCACAGGAGAGAGCGGTACGGGCAAGGAGCTTATTGCCCGGGCCATCCATAAAAACTCAGCAAGAAAAGACGGCCCCATGGTGGTAATCAATTGCGGGGCTATTCCCAGCGAGCTTCTCGAAAGTGAGCTGTTCGGCCATGAGAGAGGCGCATTTACCGGTGCCCACCGGGCAAGGATCGGGCGTTTTGAAATTGCCGATAAAGGTACGATTTTTCTGGATGAAATCGGGGATATGAGCCCTGATCTCCAGGTAAAACTTTTACGCGCTTTGCAGGAAAGACGATTCGAGCGGGTGGGCGGCTCCCAGACCATAGCGGTGGATATCAGGGTAATTTCAGCCACCAACAAAAACCTGACCGCAGCCATAGAGAATAACGAATTCAGAGAAGACCTGTATTACCGCCTTAATGTGATTCCCATCAACATCCTGCCCCTGCGGGAACGCCCTGAAGATATTATGCCTCTGGTGGAGCATTTCCAGTCCGGTTTTGCACGGCGCAATACCGAATACATGCCCAAGATATTTCCTGATTCGGTAAAACAGGTACTTGCGACCTATGAATGGCCTGGAAACATCAGGGAACTGGAAAATCTGGTGGAACGACTGTCAGTCCTTGTGGAAGAGGAGACCGTCAGCATAGCTGATCTGCCGGGTTGTATGACCGATGCCGGGACAGATGCCACCCCGATCTGTGTAGACGGCGTGTTCCAAAACAACATCGGTTTTAATGAGGCAGTGGAATCGTATCAAAAATCTTTAATTACCCACGCTTTGAATAAAACCGGATGGGTAAAAGCCAAGGCCGCCGAAATGTTGAAAATGAACCGGACGACCCTGGTTGAAAAAATAAAAAAAATGAATATCGAACCGGAAGATGAGATGCCGGTTTTTTGACACCTGCCGCCGGAAATCCCCACGCCCTTGTCCAGTCCTCTTTGTGATCTTATTTGCCGAACATGCTTTTTAAAGGACATTCAATCTGATATGATACACAATTATAGGTATGGCATATTACTTGCTTTTTTAGTTCTCCAACCATGAACCCTTTTGGATATTAATATATCATGAGAGAATTAATCCCCACATACCTGAAGGTTTTATCATCGGCCTGGACCATATTTTTCTGTGTATTCATTCAGGCTGCAACGACCATGGCCGCACCCCCCGTTGTCAAAGCAATCCACGTCAAGGACAACCCCTTTTCAGTAACGGTTGACATGACCGGAAAAGCCCCTGTAAAAATTATCCGCGTCGGAGAGCGGGAGGTCCTGGTGGCCATTAAAAATGCAAGCCTGAGCAGAGGGCTTGTCATTGGCGGAAAGGATAATCCCAAGCTTGAATCCGTCCATGTGGAAACCCTTGAAGGCAACGTGGTCGCCCTAATGGTGACGGGTAAGTACGCCAGTGAAGAAAAAATTCAATCCTCTTTTGATGCCGCCAATAACCAGTTAATCGTGGTTTTAAATAAAGCCGTAAATATAGCGTCTTCCGTTCCCCAATATGTCCCTGCGCCCCAGACAGAGACTGTCCAGAAACCGTCAGCAGCGGCAACGCCTGCTGTTTCCAAACCTGAAAAACAGGCGGTAGCTCCGGCAACGGAACCCGGGAAAAAACAAATCCGTGTCGACGCCCCGAATGAACCGGCAATACAAGTACCTGCTCCCCGGCCCCAGGCCGAACCGCCACCGAAAGAACAACCCCGCGAGCCTGTCCAAAAACCAGACACTGTCCCCAAAAAGGATTCCGGCCTGGCTAAAGCGAAAGAGAGAATAAAGGAACCACCGATTTATATACCGCCAAAGCGTCAGGCCAGTCGTTTTAAAGGCGATCTCAGCGATATGTACCGGGGCGAGGACCCGTTGCAGGGCTGTCAGGCCAATGCGGTTGGAAATGCGATGCTTCTGGTTAAAAAACAATTGTACAAAGAAGCCGGAGCCATTCTCGACCAGTACTTATTTGAAGAAAACCCATTTTGCCGGGAACAGGTCTACTATTTAAGGGCCTATGTCAACTTTCTGGGTGTTGAGAACGATGACTCGGCAGGGCTTTTGACTGCAGAACGTATGTTTCAGGATGCCATGGTCGCCTTTCCGAAATCAAGCTATCTTCCCTTTGCCTATGCTGCCATGGGATTGATTCATACCCGTCTGAACAACAGCGCAACCGCCGAAGGGTATTTTGATATTATCAGCAAGGACTTTCCTGACTATTCCGGTATGCCCGAGGTGGAGTATCATCTGGCCGAGATTTATAATGACAGAGGATATAATGACAAAGCGTTGAATCTATATAAAAAGGTGTTTGACTCAAAAATAAGCAACGGCTACATATCGGATGCAGGGCTGGGCTACGGTAAGGCACTGTTTGAAAACCTGCGGTATTATGACGCGTTGAGCGTTCTTAATTATGTCATACAAAATGATGTAAAAAAGGTGTATGAATCTGCTGACCTGCTTAAATACACGGCAGATGCCAATTTTGAATTGGGTTTGAGCAAAGACGCCCGGGAGAATTATATCCGGCTGTTGAATCTTTATCCCGATACCAAAAATCCTGATATGGCTTTAAGCAAGGCCGGCGATGCCTATGGAATGGAGAATCAAGAAGAAAAGGCGATCAAGTTGTACGAACTGGTCCGGGAAAAATATCCCGATTCCCCGGGATATATCAATGCCTCCATTGGGATCGCCAGGTACTTAAAGACGGATGCTGAAAAAATTGAGATTTACGAAATGGTCAAGACCCGGTTTCCTGAAAATACCTATGCCCGGATTGCCATGATGCGCCTGGCTGAAATTTATCAGAAAAATGGAGAGTATGATAAGTGCATCCAGGAAATTGAGGATTTGTTGTCCACCCATCCCAGGGGGTTGCGTTACGAGGCGGTTAAACTAATGCAAAAAGCCTACGAGGCATTGTTCAAAGAACAATTGAAGGACGACGAATATACCTCTGTATTGAGAAGATATGAAAACGAACGGGTCAAGTTAAACAAAATGGGGGGACGACTGATTCCTTTTCATGTAGGCAGGGCATATTTACAAGCCGGTCTGTATGAAGAGGCATTTAATCAGTTGATTTCTGCCTATAAACTTTATAAAAGAGCAGAACGACCGGCTTTACTTCTGTTTGGACTGGGCAAAGCCATGGATGAGTCCGGCAGAGATGACGATGCGTTAAAACTATTGTATGCCTTTACAAAAAGATTTCCAAAGAATAGAAACCGGGTAGAAGCCCTGACCCGGATCGGGCAAATTTATCTGGAAAAGGGGCGTTTTTCAAAGGCGGAGGATGCCTTTGTCTCGGCGTATAAGGCGGGGGAGAGCGCTCTGGATAAGGGGCGGATACTCATGCTTCGCGCAGGAGGTTACCGAAAAAAATCAGACTTAAAAACGGCGTCCGGACTCCAGGCCCGTGCGGTGAAGGCATTTGCCGCATCCCCCGGCGAAAATTACGAGATACTGGCAGGCGCGTACAAAACGCTGGGGTCAACTTACCTGGACATGAAATCCTATGGGCAGGCAGCCAATGCCTTTGCCAAAGCCCTTAATTTTTCAAAAGGAGACCGGGCCAAGGCCAATATCGGTTTTCTACTGGGGGACGCCTACCAGAAAGGCAATGCACTGGATAAGGCGAAAGAAACCTTTGAACAGGTAGCACAGTCTTACGACTCGGTCTGGGCCCGGCTTGCCCGGCAGCGGCTGAGTACGATGGGGCTGGCTGAAAAAATGATAAATTCATAAGGATGCTTTGGCAACGTGCCTGGACAACGATTATTTCTCATAATTGAAAACCCCAAAGAACGAATGACCTACACCGACCTGTTCGAGGCGATGGGTTTCCTGGTTGATGCCGTGCCCGAAGGCTCGGATGCGCTTGCCCACCTGCTTGCTCAAAAACCTGCGGTGGTTGTGGCCGACGATGGTACGCCGGGATTCTCTGCTTTGGATTTTCTTAAACAGGCGGCGGCTTCAGACACCGGGGTGCCAAAGACCATTATCCTTACCCCGGATCCTGTGATGGATTATGCCGTCAGCCTTATACAGCATGGCGCCATGGATTATCTGATCAAGCCGGTTGACCCCAAACAGCTTGAACTCAGCGTTAAAAAATCGTTGGTCTCTGCCATTGCGCCATCACCTATGGATCAGGGTGCAAAAAAGGGAAAAGCAATCAAGCATAAAGCGGTTCAAATCATTACTAAAGATCCCAGAATGACGCGTCTGCTTAAGCTTGCCGCCCGGGTGGCGGATTCGTCGGCATCGGTGCTCATCCAGGGGGAAAGCGGCACCGGCAAGGAACTGCTTGCAAGGTTTCTACATGAAAAAAGTACCCGCCGACATCAGCCGTTTATCGCCATCAACTGCGCAGCCCTGCCGGAAAATCTTCTGGAAAGCGAATTGTTCGGCCATGAAAAAGGGGCTTTCACCGGCGCATTGGCAAAGAAAGCCGGCAAGTTTGAACTGGCCGATAAAGGTACCCTGTTTTTAGACGAAATCACGGAGATGCAGTATCATCTTCAATCCAAACTCCTACGGGTACTCCAGGAAAAGGTCGTAGACCGGGTGGGGGGGACCCAACCCGTGGATGTGGATGTCCGGATAATCGCCACCACCAACCGGGATGCCAAGGCAGCCGTAGAGGACCACGCATTCAGGGAGGACCTGTTTTACCGTCTCAATACCATTCCCTTAATTATCCCCCCCTTGCGGGAGCGCAGCCAAGACATTCAGCCCTTATGCGATTTTTTTATAAAAAAATACTGCAGGATTGACGCAAGGTCTGTCAAAGGATTGACAGACCAGGCACGTTCCGTGCTACATAACCATTCTTTTCCCGGCAATGTCCGGGAGCTTGAAAATGTGATTCATCGTGCCGTTCTTCTTGCTGAAACCGATATGATCACCCCATCTGATTTGCTCATGGATGATGGCGCAGAAACAGCCCTTATTGATGATACAGGCGCAGAAGCCGTTGCCAACGAGGACTTTTCGGCAGGATCTCTCAAAGAGATGGAACAGAAAATGATTTTCAAGACGCTGGATCAGACCGAGGGAAACCGGACCCATGCCGCAAAAATTCTGGGGATCAGTGTCAGGACCCTTCGCAACAAACTGAACGAATACAAAGAACCTCTCTGACTATCCCTGCTGTTTATCATTTCAGGCATGTAATTTGCATTTTCCCGTTTATGATGTCGATATTCCGGTATTCTTATCCGAATATCCAACCCGGGCATCTAAGAAAAATGCGACCAGAGGCAGACCCGGAACCCTCAATTTAAAAAACGGAGGTTAACATGGCCGATTCAAGAATTTTCGGGAACACCTACGAGATGATCGGAAAGAGTATGGACATCTCAACCCGCCGGCATAACCTGATCGCAGGCAATATCGCCAATATGGATACCATCGGGTATACGCCCAGCGATATAGATTTTCAAAGTACGCTCAAACGGGCCATGACTGAACCGGAACCCGATTATCTGGACAAAACCAATGAAAAACATCTACCCGGCAATATTGACGGGGCAAGCGGTCAAATTAACGGTATGGACAGCGAGGATGTAGATATCTATCACCTGGATTCGGTGAACATTGATACGGAAATGATGAATCTAATGGAGAACAATGTGAAATTCAGATCTACCGCCGAGATGCTGCTGCGTAAAATGACCATACTCAACTATGCCATTGATGAGGGAGGAAAATAATCCATGGATTTAATGAATGCATCAAAAATCAGCGGAACGGCCCTTGCGGCCCATCGTATGAAACTTAATGTCATTGCTGAAAACCTGGCCAACGTGGATACCACCAGAAGTGAAGACGGCGGACCCTACCGGCGAAAAATGGTCGTCTTCAAAGGCGATGATATCGACTCCTTTGAAAGCGTGGTGCAACAAAAAATTCGAAAGGAGCAGTCCGGCCGGATTGAATTATCTGACATTGAGTTTGAGGATGAGAAAAAGCCCGATAACGGCACAGGGGTCAAAGTGGACCAGATTGTCAGATCCCAGGAAGATTTTCATCTGGTGTACAATCCGGCCCATCCCGATGCAGATCCGGATACAGGCTATGTGAAGATGCCCAACGTGGACCATTTAACTGAAATCTCAGACATGATGGTTGCCCGACGCAGTTATGAGGCAAGTGTCACGGCGCTTTCCACCACAAAAAATATGGTGAGCAAAGCCCTTGAGATAGGCAAATAACAGCCATGGGCTGACAGGGCCTGTCCACACCGAGGTGCACCCCATTAGGAAACAAGATATGAATTCAAAAACGTGCTATCAATATATTATAAACTTACAGGGGAAAGGAGCGAATCAATGGACAAGATAAATACACAAATTCCCGGCAAACTATCCTTGTACAGGGAATCCGTGGCGAACCGTGCAGCCCAGCGAAGCCCCGAATTTATGGAACGGCTGGAATCAGCCGTCCTGGAAGTGAATAATAATCAGCATGTGGCAGATGATTCTGTTGAGGCTGTCATTGAAGGCAGACTTGGTATTCATGAAGGCATGATGGCGTTAGGCAAAGCCTCCACATCTCTAAAAGTACTGGCACAGGTCCGGAACAAGGCCATGAGTGCCTATCAAGAAATCATGCGTATGCAGGTATAACCCCTTGCAGAGCAGGAGCCGCTTAAATGAATCCAGTAATTGAAAAAATCGTTACCATGTTCAAAGAGATGAGCATGATCCGGAAAGTCCTTCTAGGCGGGCTGGTCCTGGTGGTGGTAGCAGGCTTTATCACCATGTTTGTATGGGCCAACCAAACCCCTTATAATGCCGCATATTCAGGGTTAAGCCAGGAAGATGCCTCCGCTGTCGTGGAAATATTGAAATCCTCCAACATACCCTATCGCCTGACCGGTGACGGGACCACCATTCTGGTGCCGGACGCCATGGTGTATGATGTCCGGCTGACCATGGCCAAGGAAGGCATTCCCAAAGGCGCAGGGGTTGGATACGAAATTTTTGATAAAAGCGAGTTCGGTACCACCGAGTTTGTCCAGAAAATCAATAAAAAACGTGCGCTTCAGGGGGAACTGGCACGCACCATCGCTTCATTTGAAGCGGTTAAGGACGCCAAGGTCATGATTGTGCTGCCAAAGGAATCGGTTTTTGTGGAGGAGACCAAACAGCCTTCGGCATCCATTCTGCTGGAACTGGTCGCAGATCTTCAGAAAGAAGAAGTGGCTGCCATCGCACACCTGGTAGCGTCTTCCATCCAGGACCTGACCCCGAAACTTGTGACCATTGTGGATACTGCCGGCCGGATTCTGTTTGAAGGAAAATCCGAAGAAGAACAGGCCCGAATTAATGCAGAGAATCTTGCAGATGCACAATATCAGTATAAGGTGCGGTTTGAAGAGAACCTGACACGCAGACTCCAGACCATGCTTGAGCGCATCGTGGGTGCGGATAAAGCCATTGTCCGGGTTACCTCGGAAATGGATTTCTCCAAAAATAGCATGAATGAAGAAATTTATGATCCGTTTGAGCGGGGCGGGGAATTCATACGCAGCCGGAAAAACAGGGCTGAAAAAGTGGTCCAGCTTGATGAACAGGTAGGTATCCCTTCATCGGTCAACCCCATCACAGATGAAGACCAGGCCGGCGATAAAAACCGGGAGCGGATTAATAAGAACGATGATACGGTCAATTACGAAATCAGTCGACGGGTCAGGGAAACCCAGAAACCCATGGCGGAACTCACAAGGCTTTCGGTCGCAGCCGTGATTGACGGTAAATATGAGTTCCAGACAAATGACAACGGCGACACCAAACGGGTGTACATGCCCAGGTCTGCCGAAGAGATGCAGCAGTTCCAAAGTATTGTAACCAGAGCCATGGGGTATAACGAAGAACGCAACGATCAGGTTTCCATGGAGTGCTTTCCCTTTGCTTCCATCGACGATATGCAGGGCACCCAAGAGAAACTTACAGGCTGGCGCATGGTCCAGAAGGAACACGGGCGTCTCATTGCCAATTTACTGCTGGTCTTTGTATTGTTTCTGTTCATCATCCGACCTATCATAAAAACGGTTCGCGACATCAAGGTTACGGTGGAACAGGAAGCGTTACCCTCACCGGAAGAACGGGCCCAGCTTGAATCAGAGGAAAAGGCACCGTCCTTTACTGAGATGGACGCAGAGCAGCAACAGGAATTTTTTGAAATGATGACCGAAGATCAAAAAGAAGAGTTCATCCAAAAAATGACTGCAGCAGAGCGGAACGCATACATAGCCAATATGAGTCCCCAGGAAAAAGCCAGGTATTATGCGGAAAAAGACCTGTTCAAGACCGTGAATATCATCAAGGGATGGCTCAGTGAAGTAGAGGAAGAAGAGGAGGAGTAATTCCATGCCAAAAGCATTTGATCCGGAAAATTTAGACGGTTGTCAAAAGGCAGCAGTATTTCTCATGTACATGGGAGAAGAATATACAACCCAGGTATTTTCAAAAATGAAAGATCAGCAGATTGGGGAAATTGCCTTTGAAATGTCCAAGGTTGACCAGATTACGCCTGACATGCTCAAGACCGTGTGTGCTGAGTTCAATGTCATATATGAAGGAGAGTCCAAGATGATTGTTGAAGGGGACTCCTTTATTAAGAATGTGGTAACCAATTCACTGAAAGAGAAGGACGCCAAAGCCATCCTGGATGATTTGGAAAAGAAGAAACAGGCCAAACCCTTTATATGGAGCCGGAATGTGAATACGGGCACGTTATCTACATATATTGAAGGTGAACATCCCCAGACCATCGCCATGATCCTGGCCCATATGCCTGCAGAAATTTCCTCGGAAATTATGATGAATATGCCGGATGAACTCAAGGGCGACATTTCCATGAGGATCGCCCGTCTAGGCCAGATTTCCGAAGACGTTGTCAGGGACGTGGACAAGGCCTTGAAATATGAACTCAGCGGCGCAGTTGGCCCCGGCGGTAAGGCAGGCGGCCTGGAAGTCCTGGTGGATATCATCAATGGCGTGGATAAATCCACCGAAGATGCTGTTATGGAATATGTTGAGGAAGATGATGCGGAAATGGCCAATGAGATCCGCAAACTCATGTTTGTATTTGAGGATTTGACCAATATAGATGATGCTGCCATGAGGGAAATTCTCAAGAAGGTTGAAGGTCAGCAGCTCACCTACGCTTTGAAGACCGCCACCGAAGATATGAAGGCTAAAATCTTTGCCAACCTGTCCCAGCGGGCCGGTGAAATGCTCAAGGACGATCTGGATGCCATGGGTCCTGTTCGCCTGGCAGAGGTTGAAGAATCCCAGCAGGCCGTGGTCAGGGCGGCGAAAGAGCTTGAGGCCGACGGTACCATAACCCTGGGGAAAGGAAAGGATGATGTCCTTGTCTGATCAAGATGAACATAAAGATGGATCGTTTTCGTCACAAGATGATGAATTCAAGGCCATTGATGTGGGCTCCCTTGAGAGTTTTGATGAAGAGGTGTCACGGTCGGATGCCGAGCCTGATTTTGAGCGGTTTAAGCTTTTGTTTGATCCTTTGGAAGTTCAAAGGGAGGAAGGCGGATTTGAGTCCGTTTATAAAGTGACCAAAAAGCTTAAAGAAGAACTGTTCGAACCCTTAATCCAGGGCGCGGATGTGGGTGCCGATGACCCCGATCTAAAAAAGGATGTCTCCGGGCCCTTGGAGGAAGCTCAGAGTGCGGATGAGCCGGAAGAGGGTCCGACACCGGAAGAACAGGGATTTGCCGCAGGCTATGAACAGGGTATGGTCCAGGGGCTTGAAAAAGGACAAACAGCCGGCCATGCCAAAGGCTATGAAGAGGGGTTGAAAAAAGGCCGGGAAGAGGGATTTAAACAGGGGCAGACCGACGGGTTTGCCAAAGGTGAGGCCGAAGGTTATGACAAAGGGATAGAAGAGGGGCATGATGCCGGAAAACAGGAGATTGTTCAGGAAATGGGGCAGGTCCTGGACCCTTTCCGGCAGGTATTGGAAACCGCAGATCAGATGCTGGAAAACATGCTGGCACGATATGAAACCCAGTTGGTTGAACTTGTCTGTCAGATTGCCGGGAAAGTGGTGCTGGCCAAACTGGACTCGGACGATGCGGTGATCAAGAACACAATCCTGGACGCGTTGTCCCAACTTGCCTCCCCGGAGGAAATTACCCTGGGTGTGGCTGAAGAAGACTATGAATATGTGGAAATGATTAAGGAGACTTTTTTTGAGTCTATACGCTCCTTGACCCATATTACGGTTAATACGGACGCCATGATTCCCAAAGGGGGATGTCGCATTGAAAGTGCCGGTGCCACCATTACCACAGATCCAGAATCCAAACTTAAGGCGGTTTACGACGCCATTGCCAAGGCGGGAATATGATGAACGATCTTTTTGACAAAGTGGATTTCAGCATTTATGCCGATGCGGTGGAAAAGGTCAAAACCGTGACACCCGAAGGACGGGTGTCCCAGGTGATCGGTCTGATTGCCGAAGGGGACAGTTTAGGTCTTGGCGTGGGCGCTGTGTGTCGCATTATCAATGACCATGGGATGGCCGTAATGGCCGAAGTGGTAGGCTTTCGGCAGGAAAAAGCGCTGTTCATGCCCTTTGGTGAGATCAGGGGCATCAGCATGGGAAGCCGGATTGTGCCGGTGGCCTCGTCTCCCATGGTGCCGGTGGGTGACGACATGCTTGGGCGCGTAATGGACGGCATGGGAAATCCCATTGACAATAAAGGTCCCATTACAGGTTCAAGTTCCTATTATCTGTATGGAAAACCCCTGGGGCCCCTGGAACGAAAAATGATCAAAGAGCCCCTGGATGTGGGCATCGGGGCCATTAATTCCATGATTACCCTGGGCCGGGGGCAACGGGTGGCCATCATGGCCGGTTCCGGTGTCGGAAAAAGTGTGCTCATGGGCATGATGACCAAACATACCAATGCGGATGTGGTGGTGATCGGGCTGATTGGTGAGCGGGGGCGGGAGGTTAAAGATTTTGTGGAGGAAACCCTGGGAGAGGAGGGGCTCAAGCGGGCTGTCCTCGTGGCGGCCACATCGGATTCCCCGCCGTTGACCCGTATGCGGGGAGCCTATCTGGCCACCACCATTGCCGAGTACTTCAGGGATCAGGGAAAGGATGTGCTGCTCATGCTGGATTCCATTACCCGGTTTGCCATGTCTTCCAGGGATGTGGGATTGGCGGCCGGTGAGCCACCGACCACCAGAGGATATACGCCCTCATTTTTTGTCCAGATTCCCATTCTTTTAGAGCGTCCCGGCATCCTTGAAAGCGGCGGTTCAATCACAGGCATTTACACGGTTCTGGTGGAAGGTGACGACATGAACGATCCGGTGGGCGATACGGTTCGTTCCATAACGGACGGACATATTGTCCTATCCAGGGATCTTGCCAATCGCGGCCACTATCCAGCCATTGATGTCATGGCCAGTGTTTCCAGGGTCATGCGGGATGTCAGCAAATCCGACCACATGGCCATGCGGGATAAAGCCGTCAATATCATGGCGGCATATCGAAATGCAGAGGACATGATCACCATTGGTGCTTATGTGGATGGGTCAAACCCTGATGTGGACCAGGCCAGAAAACTGATGCCCGGCATCAACCGGCTGCTGCGCCAGAATATCGGCCAAAAAATGGATATGTCGGCCAGTGTAGCCGGCCTGAAAAAAGCGCTGGGAATCAAGGGCTCGCCGACTGCCCAAAAAAAGAACCAGGCCTAATCCATGAAAAAATTCCAGTTCAGACTGCAAAGCCTTTTAAAGTACAAACGCCATCTTGAGCAGGTCGCCAAGCAGGAAATGGCCCAAGCTGTGGCAGATGTCCTGGCCTGTGAGCAGCGCATAGCCCAGTTGCAAAAAGACACAATATCGGCAACGGACCAGCTTGATTCCCTGGTGGAAAAAGGGATGGGGGCCGGCCAATTCAACCGGTACAGACAATATATTACTGCGACAGACCAGATGATCAGTCTTGAACGTAACAAAAAAACCAAACTTGAAAAAATTCTGGATGAAAAGCGGGATGTTCTTAAACAAAGAACCATTGACAAAAAATCACTGGAACGGCTGCGGGAAAAACAGGACCGGGAATATACCCATGAAATGATCCGGGAAGAGCAGAAAAGCCTGGATGAAATTACATCCTTAAAAACGGCCAGGGAGGTGAACAATGAACGCACTTAAGCGCTGGATAGCAGGCCTTTTGGTCAATTTGCTTATCGTTACGATCGCCTTTGTCGGTGTTTCATATATTCATTCGGGGCGGCCGGCACTGGTTTGGGCGGAAGACCAGGATACACCGGGAAATGCATCGGGGGCAGATGAAAACACAGAAGACGCGCCGCCACCCTGTCCGGAATGCCCCGAGTGTCCGGACCCTGCCAAGGTCGTTCTCCAGGGTCTTGAAGATAAAAAAAAGGCCGTAGCCGAGGCCAGTGAACAGCTTGCCAAAGAAAAAAAAGAACTGGAGACTTATGAAGCCCAGATTGATGAAAAAATAGAGTCTCTGACAGCACTTAAAAAACAGATTGAAGCGGATATGGCCCGCCTTGAGAAGAAGAAAACCGCAAAAGAACGGGAAGAAGCGGCCGCATTTGAGGCCAAGATGAACCGGCTGGTGAAAATGTATGCCAGCATGAAACCCAAAGCGGCTGCAGAAATTGTCAATAAGATGGAACTTTCTGTGGCCTATGAAATATTCTTAAGAATGCGCGAAGTTTCCGCCTCCCAGATCCTGGCCTTTGTGGAGTACGAAAAGGCCGCAAAAATCAGCGAACGCCTGGCCTTTAAAAAAAGATAAACCACGGAAAGTACGGAAAAACACGGAAATGGGAAAGTTCGGATTGAGCGTTTTACGCTCTAACTTTCAGTGTTTCCCGTGTCTTCCGTAGTTATAAAAGCATGCTAAATACAAACCTGAATCACAACAATTTAAACCGGTCTCCAGGTTTGGGGACAAAGGCATTATATCCGTTCTCGGTCAGGCGCCGGGCAAATGCCGCGCTCTGTTCAGCTTCGCCGTGGACGACGGCAATATCTTT
>Ga0193964_1000310_pt1 | contig 24000 bp, 22 predicted proteins | sample FB_7_MG_FD_140323 | JGI IMG/M metagenome (GOLD analysis project Ga0193964, IMG submission 140323) | Microbial mat bacterial communities from the Broadkill River, Lewes, Delaware, United States - FB_7_MG | ecosystem: Environmental > Aquatic > Freshwater > River > Microbial mats | place: USA... | reverse complement strand
AGGCGATTGAGCGTGCAGAAGCTGAGGGGTTAGTTGTCCTTGGTGTTATTACCCTTGTGGACCGAGAAGAGGGTGGTCGCGAAGCGTTCGAAGAGAAGAATGTACCGTTTTTTGCTATTTTCACAAAAACTCAGGTCGCTGAATAATGACTTGATTCGTTTAGGTTGATCGTTGTCTTGAATGCCAACATTCAAATAAAGGATTCACTGATGGCGCAGGTTAACAACACGCGGCTATTGTTTACATTGATAGTCACGACAGTTAGCATGGTTTTTATGCTCATCTCATCGGGGCAATGTGTCACCGTTTCATCTCAATGTTTTGAGGGAGATGGTGACACAGCGCAACGTTCGAGAATGTTGAATCGTTTTGATCATGTCGTGCTTCAGGGTGCTTTCACGGTTACCCTTAAGCGCGGTGATGACATTAAGTGTGCTTTACGTGGTGATCGTAACTTATTGAGTCGGGTGATGACACGGGTTGAAAATGGTCAACTTCTGATCTGTAATGAAGGTTCGTTACGAACGAAGCAACCGTTAGAGATTGAACTTCAAGTCCCGCACTTAACCTCATTTAGTGTCGATGGTGCGCACGAGGTTACGATTGTCGATATTGATGAGGATGAATTGACGCTGACGCTTAATGGTGCAAATCTGGTTAAAGTAACTGGGCGGGCTGAGAATGTGCAGATTGAACTCGATGGTTCATCTATTTTAGATGCATCAAATCTATATGTTGGCTCTGCTTCTGTTGTTGCTTCTGGAACAACTTCGTCTCAGCTCGATGTAAATCGTTCCTTGACCGTTAAGGCATCTGGGATCACTGAAGTGATCTACTCCGGTGCACCCAAAACCGTGGTTACGGATCTATCGGGTTTGGCTGAAGTGAGAACAAAAGAATAATCTTAATCCTGATTAGTGCTGCACGTTTTGACCTAAAAATTCACTTTCAAGTCGCCAACCTTGCTCTGTTTTGATCAATGTAAATTTTTTATGGTAAGAAAGGCGGTCACCTGCTTTAAATTGCCCATATTGTAATAATTTCGCCATTAGTTTTAATCCTGACTCAATGGCATTAATTGGCGATTTTTGAGCTTCTTGACTAATTTCTGTAGAGATATCTTCTAAGCTCTTGCGAAACACCAAGTCATAGCTAACTTCCGCAACATAACGACCCTCTTTTTGCATGAGGCCGTTAATTTTTTTGAAATTTTCGAAGAAGAAAATCTTCTCTCCACCGTCTTGCAATGCAACTTTTGCGATTTGAATTTTAATTTCGCCATCATCAGGTGCGACGTTGCAGGCAGTTAAACTGAATAGTACGAATAATATCATAAAGGTGCTACGCATAATCGCTCCCCTTATTTATAGTGAGATTGCTGGCTGACAAACGCGGTTGCGGCCATCTTCCTTGGCGCGGTACAACTGCTGGTCTGCAATGCTTATCATCTCATCAATTGAATCCTCTTTGTGGGTGCTAAGGCCGATACTGACAGTAACGGATAGGGTTCCACTGGGAAAGGTGATCGTCTCATTTTCAATTGCCACTCGTGCTTGGTTAAATAGCAACTCAGCCTGTTGACGTTCCATCCCTAAGAGTAAGACGCAAAATTCTTCACCACCAAAGCGGGCGATTAGGTGCGCTTGTGGCAGAGATTGTTTTAAAACTTCTGCCACTCGTTTCAAGGTTATATCGCCAACATCATGCCCATAGGTGTCGTTGACTTTTTTAAAAAAATCTATGTCAATCATTGCGATACTAAGTGGTTGTTGCTTTTTGAAAAGGGCAGGTGCTTTCTCAAAAAAATAACGACGGTTATAAAGACCAGTTAAGAAATCCTGATATGAACTTTTCTGTATCGTCTTTATTCGTTCCAGTGTGTCGATGCTTTGATTTATTCGACAGTAAAATTCTTCAGCATAGAACGGTTTGGCAATAAAGTCATTGGCACCATGTTTAATGAATTTTGCTGAGATATGGCGATCACCTTGTGCTGAGAGGCCGATGATAGATAGATCAGTTTGAGTGTGTTTGCGCCTTAAGGCGCGTGTTAAGTCATAGCCGTCCATTATCGGCATATTGTAATCAGTTAGGATGAGTTTTGTGTCAGGGTGAGCATCGAGTAAAGAGAGCGCATCTTTACCGTTTTCAGCGGTAATAACATTGAACCGATGAATGTGTAGCAATCGTGAGATCAATTTACGAATAACTGGTGAATCATCGACAACCATAACCTTATAAAGGTGGTTGCGTTGTAATCGACGTATTTGTGAAACAATATAGTTTAAGCTGTCCGGGCCATCTTTAAGAACGTAATCTACGACACCCTTAGACCAAATGTATTGGTGTAGTTTGTTGTCAAAGCGCGAGGTGAAAACGATTGATGCGATCCCTTTTGCGACAGCATAGTCAACGACTTCGCCCATCTCTGCATCGGGAAGATTTAAATCAAGAAGGGCGACATCGATCTCATCGGCCTGCGCATCGATCACCTTTTTGGCTTCTGTAAACGATTGACTCCAAATCACGGGGCATTGAAAGTGCTTCTCAATATTTTTTTTAACCAGTGAACCAAATATTTGACTATCTTCAACAATAAGAATTGATGACATCAAGTCCTCCCTTTGTGAGTCAATTATTAAGGCGGTACTTAATGCACCGCCTTTCGTTCCAGTGTGGCACTTACTTCAGCGTCGTTTGCTGTAGATAATTAAAGTAGTCGTTATCGGTAGATAAAATTAGTCGATTGTTCTCTCCGATGGTTTTTTGGTAAGACTCTAGGGTGCGCATGAAGCGGTAAAAGTCGGGTTCTTGGTTGTATGCAGCGGCATAAATTGCTGTTGCGGCAGCATCAGCGTTACCGCGAACTTCTTCGGCTAAGCGGTATGATTCAGAGCTAATCTTTTTCAGCTCCTTTTGCATTTGGCCAAGAATATCCGCTTTTTCACCTTCCCCTTCAGAACGGTATTGGGCGGCGACTTTGTTACGCTCAGAGATCATGCGCTCATAAACACGCTTACGCACCTGTTCAACATAGTTGATACGCTTGATTTGAACATCAATAATTTCAATACCGTATTCAGGGGTGCTTAATTGTGCTTGAGCAAGAATATTATCGAGAATCCGGTCGCGGCCAACTAATTCACGATTCATTGTTGCTGCTTCATCAGGAGCAACATCTTGTTGATTCGGCGGGGCTTGGTAATCATCACCACGAACCAGCTCAGTAAGGCGGTGTCCTGATACCGCATCACGAACCACTGAATCGATGATGTCGTCGAGACGGCTTTGTGCACCACGTTGTGTTGCCACTGTGGTGAAGAATCGTAGTGGGTCAGCAATGCGCCAACGGGCAGTGGTATCAACCCAAATATACTTTTTGTCGCTAGTCGGAATCTGATTTGGATCAGCATCCCAGTTCAAGATTTGCTTTGAAAAGCGGTGCACTTCCTGAATCATAGGGATTTTAAAATGGATTCCAGCATTGTGGATGTTACCAATAGGCTTACCAAATTGAGTGACTAATGCTTGTTCTGCTTCGTTAACAACAAAAAATGCGCTTTGACCTACAAGCAATACTACGACAATAATGGGTAGAATTAATCGTTTCATCGTGCACCTCCAATTGGTAGGTCTTTACGCATAGGTAGTAGGGGGAGCACTCCTGAATTCTTGTTGTCAATGATGTACAACTCTTCAACTTGAGGAAGTACTTGATCCATTGTTTCTAGAAAAAGTCTCTGCCGCGTTACTTCTGGTGATTTGCGGTATTCTGTGACGAGAGCATTAAAACGTTCTGCTTCACCTCGGGCACGGTTTACACGCTCTAAGGCATAACCTTCAGCTTCTAAAATGCGGCTGCTCGCTACACCTCGAGCTTTAGGAACTTCGCGGTTGTATTGTTCGCGTGCTTGAAAAATCAGGCTCTCTTTTTGTTGCTCTGCTTCATTGACTTCGTTAAAAGCAGCTTTAACTTGTTCAGGGGGGTTAACGTCTTGGAATTTCACAGTAACAATTCGAATGCCGATATCGTAACTATTGAGAACATCTTGTAGACCATCTTCAACTTTTAAAGCAAGATCTGCACGCTCTGTTGTTAACACTTGGGCAACATTTGAGTTACCTACGACTCGGCGAACAACGGCCTCAGAAATATCTCGTATTGTTGCTCGCGGATCAGCAATGTTGAAAAGAAATTTTTCTGGATCAATAATTTGGTATTGGACGATCCACTCAACATCACTAACGTTTAAGTCTCCTGTTAATGTCAGTGACTCTTCACTAAATTTTTGGTTACTGTAGGAGGTTCGAACACCAGCATTCTCAGTGCGAAATCCAAATTCCTCTTTAAGTACCCGACCTGTTTTAACCAAATACACTTGATCAATGCCTAATGGCATCTTCATGTGCAGTCCAGGCCCGGCAGTACCAATGGATTTTCCTAAACGTAAAAGTACGCCTGTTTCTTCTGTATCCACTTCATAAAAGGCACTTTTGCCGCCAATAAGTAGAAGAAGGACAACAACGATGAGAGCGACCAACTTTTTTGGTGGCCCACCTTGGCTTTTCATCTTTTTTGCAGCTAAGCGTAGCGCTTGTTCAAGTGGGTCCTGACGTGGTTCCCATGGACTTTGAGACATAGAGAAAACTCCTTGTTATATGAATGTAGTTTTACAGCGTGTTAACCAACTTCATTGTAAATACGTTGTCGAAACTCGACACCTAGTTCTTTAGCAATCCTTTCACAGGCTTCAATGTCGATACCGGGAACAGTTACTGCTGAGGCAATAACTTCTGGAATATAGCGTGGTGCCAAGCGAATGAACTCCTTAACAGATTCATAGCCTTGTTCACCATAACTTGATTGACAAATTTTTTGGTAATGCTGAGCATCTGGAGCATTAAGTGAAACGGAAACCTCATCAATTAATCCTTCTAGCTCAGGGAGGATATTGCGTTGATGAACAAGGTTCGCTTGTCCGTCAGTATTAATACGGACAATGGTGTTTTTCTGTTTAAGCCACGTTGCTAGTTGTTTGATTAGTTCTAAACGTAACAGGGGTTCTCCGTAGCCGCAAAAAACAACTTCATCGTAAATTGTAGGATCACCAATGGCTGCAATAATTTCATCGAAATCAGGTTCATGATCTAATTTAAGTTGATGACCTTTTACGTTGAAATCGCGAAATTTAGCGCAGAATACGCAGCTGTTTGTGCAGCGGTTGGTGATGTTTAAATACAATGAATTACGTATTTTATAAGCAATCTTTGTCGATTGATCTACTTTTCCAACACCAAAAAGAGCGTGAGCATTAAGACTGGTTGTCCGAGCAATATCGGTAAGTGATAGACCTTTTATCTCAGCAATTTTCTCAGCTGTTTTAACCACATACGCTGGTTCATTGCGTTTGCCACGCCAATTTTGTGGAGACAAATATGGACAATCTGTTTCAACTAAAATATGTTCGGTTGGAATTTGGTGAATGATCTCTCTGATCTCTTCATTTTTTGGATAGGTGATAGTGCCAGTAAATGAGAGGTAGAATCCCATCTCAATGCAGCGTTTGGCCATCGCTAAGTCACCGCTAAAACAGTGCAAAACACCACCTACTTGTTGCGCATTTTCCTCTTCGAGAATGCGCATAACATCGTCATGTGCATCACGATCATGCACAACGATAGGTAACTGACATTGGTGGGCGAGCTGAATTTGTTGGCGAAATGCACTTTGCTGCTGATCGTGAGGACAGCGGTTGCGGTAATAATCAAGACCGATCTCACCAATAGCAACGACCTTTGGCTCTTTGGCGAGTAGCTTAAAACGGTCAATCACTTCCGTAGTAAGGTGCGCTGCATCGTGGGGATGAACACCTACTGTTGCAAACACATTGGAGTAGCGTTGACTGAGTTCGACGCTTGCTTGTGAACTGGCAAGGTCGCAACCAACGGTGATGACCGTTTCAACCCCATTGTCCTGAGCATTTTGTAATACATCGTCAATGTCGTCGATGAAGCGTTCACCATCAAGGTGCGCGTGAGTATCTACCAGAGTTGGTGACATGTTGATCTCCTAAACCCAATGGGGACGCCAAATGTATATAGCGTCCCCATTGATTTTCTCTCTTAACGGACCCATTTTAGATCAAGTATGAGTTTTCTATTCTTCGATGCGTGGGAACATTGGCTTGGCTTTTTCAATTGCTACGCCAGCTGTTAGTCCGCCCCATTGGTCTTGGCCGTCAAGGGTTAAGTTCTGACCATCTTCACCGAGTATCGTTAATATTTGCGTTGCTGTGTCAGGCATAAAGGGACCAACGAGCAAGCCAACTAATCGAATTGATTCAAGTAAATTGTACATGACGCCGCCAAGCTGTTGTTTTTTTTCAGCATCTTTTGCTAATGACCATGGTGCGGTATCGTCGATATATTTGTTGGCACTACGGATAAGATCCCAAATGCTGAGTAGGGCTTTATTGAACGCTAAATCATTCATTTGTTTGTCAATTGTTTCAATTTTTTCCGGAAACTGATTGATGAAATTTTGATCAAACTCTGTCGCAGCGAATGGCTGTGGAAGAATACCATCAAAATACTTGTTGAGCATTGCAGTGCTGCGACTGACGAGGTTACCTAAATCGTTCGCAAGGTCAGAATTGATTCGGTGAACTAATGATGAGTGTGAGAAATCACCATCAAGGCCAAATGGAACTTCTCGCAATAAGAAATAACGAATCTGGTCAACGCCGTACTTATCGACCAACATATTGGGCTCGACGACATTCTGCATACTTTTACTCATTTTTTTGCCTTCAACTGTCCACCAGCCGTGAGCAAAAACTTTTTCAGGTAGAGGTAATCCAGCTGCCATCAGGAATGTTGGCCAGTAAACGGTGTGGAAACGTAAAATATCTTTACCGATTACATGAACGCTTGCTGGCCAAAATTCAGCAAAGTTACCATCTTTGTCATCAGGGTAACCTAGCGCAGTAATATAGTTATTTAGGGCATCAAACCATACGTATAAAACGTGTTTGTCGTTGTTGGGTACAGGAATTCCCCATGAAAAACTTGTTCGTGAAATGGATAGGTCACGTAAGCCCTCACGGATAAAATTCAACACTTCGTTACGTCGTGAACGCGGTTGAATAAACTCAGGATTGCTTTCGATATGGTCAAGTAACTGTTGTTGATATTTACTCATGCGGAAGAAGTACGATTCCTCCTTGAGCTTATCAGTTGGGCGACCACAGTCAGGGCAGCAGCCATCTATTAAGTTTGTTTCAGTCCAGAACGTCTCACACGGAGTGCAATACCAGTCTTCATATGCACCAAGGTAGATGTCGCCTGTTGCTTCAATTTTAGAGAATATTTTTTGCACACCCTCTTTGTGGCGTTGCTGGGTGGTACGGATAAAATCAGTATTATTGATGTTGAGTTTATCCCATAGTGCTGAAAAGCGTTGCATAACACGATCGGCAAGCTCAATCGGTGTTTCACTGTTTGCTAGCGCTGCTTTTTCAACTTTTTGCCCATGTTCGTCAGTCCCAGTAAGAAAGAAGACATCAAAACCGCGTGCTTTTTTATAGCGAGCTAACACGTCACAAGCAAGGGTTGTATATGCGTGGCCAATATGTGGAACATCGTTGACGTAATAGATCGGGGTGGTAATGTAAAATTTCTTGTTCATGTTTGCTCCTACTATGGTTTACGTAGTGGCCGACGACGATTTCGACTACGACGTTTGATTGATTTAGTTTCGCTGTTTTCCTGTGCTACGCTTTGCGCACCTTCTTGTTTTTTGGGTTGTGTTGGCGCCTTGGTTTGTTGCGGTTCACGGTTAGTGTTCTTTTCCGTTGGCGTTTGTGCTCGCTTATTTGGCCGTTGACGTTGTGGTCTTTGTGGCCGTTGTGGTCGATTTGACTGACCCTCTTGGTTTTGTTGCCCCTCTTTTTTAGGCCGAGCTGGCCGTTGAGTCGGTGTCGATTTATTTGTTGCGGTATCTTGAGCAGGGCGATTGCTGGTCGGTTTATTGCGTTGAGGCCGCTGTGGCCGCGCATCCGTAGCTTTATCTGTTGCAGACTCTTCGCGAGACTTTGCCCCCTTTGGGTTTCGTTGAGACTTGTTGTCTTGACGGTTTGGATTTTTTCGCGAAGGTTTTTGGTTTCGCGATGGCCGTTTATCGTCCCCTTTGGATGCCGTTTGCTCTGTTTGATTTTGTTTGGCGTGACTGCATTTGCAATTGGATAGTTTGCTCATGGGGATATTGGTCAGTACTTTCCCTTCAGAGCGAACCGTTACCGTTTGAGCCAGTGTTTGTGAGGCAAGAACCTCTGCTGGTTTGCCATCAACTGAAACCTTTGTTCCTTGCTTTGGTAGCTTTTTAGACATGCTACAGTAGGTTTCATATTCGTAACCAAGACAGCACAGTAGGCGGCCGCATTGGCCCGATATTTTTGTTGGGTTCAGTGCTAAACCTTGTTGCTTTGCCATACGAACAGATACAGGATGAAAGTCTGTTAAAAAGGTGCCACAGCAAAGTTCGCGACCACAAATTCCTAAGCCTCCGATCAGTTTTGCTTCATCTCTGACGCCAATCTGCCGCATCTCAATGCGCGTATGGAAGTACTGAGCAAGATCCTTAACAAGCTCACGGAAATCGACTCGACCATCAGCTGTGAAGTAAAAAATGATCTTGGACCCGTCAAAAAGGTATTCAGCTTTGACAAGTTTCATGGACATCTTGCGTTGTCGAATTCGCTCGAAACAGTACGTGTGTGCTTCATCCTCTTTTGATGCACTAATGCGAGCCATATTAAGGTCAGCTTCAGTGGCGACACGCAGTACTTTTTTTAAGTCGGCGGGGAGCTCCTCTTTCTGAACCTGTCTCGCTTCACGGATGACAGTCCCGAGCGCTCTACCGCGGGTTGTTTCGACAACAACTTCGTCGTTTAACATCAATTTTAAAGAATTGATGTCAAAATCGTATTGCTTTCCGGCTGAGCGGAATTTGACAGTGACAAGTGTTTTGCCATCATCTTTTATGGGCGTTTCAGGTGGTATATTTTTTGTAGTCATAGCGTCTTAGTTCGCTTTGTTTTGAATATCAATTATTGAGCCTAAAGAGTTGCGTTTATCAATCTCACACTCTTGCTAATACTTTGTTTTTTGTGGGTCATAATAGCTAATTGCCTAATCTAACGTATTCATTGCTGACAGGCAACGTCTTAGTCATTGTTTATGGTTTTTCATGGATATGTTTGGCCGTTAAGGATGGAATCGGTGTGAAATTACGCTGTCAGGCGCATGAGTAATACTTCAAGTGCTAGTTGGCGGTTTACATTTCGTAAAAATTGTTGCCTGCACTCAAGGATTGCTGCCAACTTGCGTTGAATGGACAGAGTTGTCTCTTTTTCAGCTTGTCTGCGCAGATGATGCTCCATGTCGACATTGGTCATAAGTGTTGGTGACGCTTGATGAACAAACAGAAATAGGTCGCGATAGCAGCTAAGTAAAACCCAGATTAGATCATCGTGCTGTTCTTTGTTTGCCGCTAATTTTTCTGCAAATTCGAGCATGGGAACAACGCTTGCGGGCGATAGTGCGCAAATTGATTTAAAGATCTCAATTCGCTGATTGAGAAAGTAGTCGCGATCACTCCCAAGCGCTTTTTTGAGGCTACCTTCAGACAGGGCGGCAATGATCTGTCCCTCAGCTTCGTTGATGTTTTGCTCAGCCAAAATTGTACAGATAAGGTTCTGGTCGAGTCGCGAGAAGGGAAGTTTTTGGCAACGTGAACGGATGGTCTCCATTACCTTGTCAGGATGGGCGCTTATGAGGATGAGTAATACATCTTCCCGTGGTTCCTCTAGGGTCTTAAGTAGTGCGTTGCCTGCGGCCGGATTAAGGCAATCGGCATCGTCAATTAGGCAAATTCGTCGTGGTGCTTCAAGCGGTGGGTGGGAAAGCTCCGTTTGTAGCTGCCGAATTTGTTCTATTTTGATGTACGCCCCATCAGGTTCAATGATGTGGATATCTGGGTGGTTGTTGTGGGCTAACCGTTGGCACGCAGCGCAGGTGCCGCAGCCCGTTTGGTGGTCGCAAAAGATCAAGCGCACGAGGGCGATCGCCATGAGTCGTTTACCTATCCCTTCGGCACCAGTAAATAAATATGCGTGAGCCAGTCGTTTGGAGTTCCAAGCTTGGGTTAATTGTTTTTTTTGTCGGTCGTGACCCAGAATGTTTATAAAAGGCATAGTGGTTATTTATCGCCAAGTTGGGCAGTAATAAATGGAGTTACTGTGTTGTCGATGCGGCGATATACTGTGTTAAAGTCACCTGTGGCGTCGATCACTTTTATCCGTTTACTTTGTTGCTGGCTAAGGTGAAGGTAGGCATCACGAATGCGCTGGTGGAATTCGAGAGACTCTTGCTCAAATCGATCCTCATCAAGGTGTTCACTTTGTGCGTTACGGCTGCGTGCCCGGCCGAGACCCGTTTCAACAGGTAGGTCAAGCAGGAGGGTCATGTTCGGAGAGATCCCCTGACAGGCATACAGGTTGAGATGGTTAATTGTTTCAATGTTAAGCTGACGACCAAATCCTTGATAGGCTAAGGTTGCATCACAGAAACGATCACACAAAACAATTTTGCCTTGGTCCAGAGCAGGGCGAACCACTTGAGAAATATGTTGCGCGCGCGCAGCGGTGTAGAGTAAGAGTTCCGTCTCTGGCACCATCGCTTCGTGGTTTGAGTCAAGAAGGATTGAGCGGATTTTGTCGGAGATCTGACAGCCACCAGGTTCGCGAGTGATAACGATGTCAAAGCCTTGTTGCTCTAGCGAGCTAGCTAGTCGAGTAATTTGGGTTGTTTTGCCACACCCTTCGATGCCCTCAAAGGTGATAAATAATCCTGACTTATCTTTCATTGTCGTCCTCACGAATAAATATTTAGACCGCAAACACCTGTCGGTGTAGGGATGTCTTTGTGATGAATTTGGTGCTTTAAATGAAGCGTGGGCTAAGGGTGTAAATTTGATTCACCTATTATAGTTACGAAAAGGGTTGATGCAAGGGATAAATGGACAGCATGGATAGTGTGATGACCTTTAACATGTCGTTGCTTTACGTGGGAAAATCGCGTAAGATTAAATGTTTGGTGTTGTGTTTGAAAGGTCGCGGAGAATTCTCGTGGATTATGAAAAATTATTGGATGCGTTACAGCAGCGTATCGGTTATCAGTTTGAAGCAATTGAACTATTAAATGATGCCTTAACGCATAAATCATTTGCCAATGAGCAACTGCGTGATCCTGCTGCATGTAATGAGCGAAAAGAGTTTTTAGGCGATGCTGTTCTGGATCTTGTTATGGCCGATTTGCTGTATCGCGAGTTCCCTGAACTGCCAGAAGGGGAGCTGTCACGCATTCGCTCTGAACTGGTGAGTGCAACGGCTCTTGCTCGTGTTGCGCGTCAATTAGATTTAGGTCGGTGCTTGCGTTTAGGGCGCGGAGAATTTAAGAGTGGTGGCCAAGACAAAGATAATTTATTGGCTGATGCTTTAGAGGCCGTTTTTGGTGCGATCTTTCTTGATTCGGGCTGGGACTCTGTACGGCAGGTGTTAAGCAAATTGTTTCAAGTTGGTGTTGTTCAGGTAGCTGGACGTAAATCCCAAGATTTTAAAACACGTTTTCAGGAACTCGCTCAGGCACGTTATGCCCAAGCTCCTGTTTATGATTTGGTCGACGTGACAGGTCCAGATCATCAGCGTGAATATACTGTGGCGGTTGTATGTGATGGTCAACTCCTTGGGCAAGGTCATGGAAGTAGCAAAAAATCAGCACAACAACAAGCTGCACGTGTAGCTTTACAGGCACTTGAGGTTGAGATGCCAGCAAGCGAAAGTTTGTAACTTTTATTATAGAAGACCATCTTTATGGTTAGCGGAGAACAGAATAGCGTGGATGTAGAAAAAGAGTTTAAATCGGGATTTGTGTCAATTGTTGGACGTCCAAATGTGGGGAAATCAACACTGCTCAATCAAATCCTTGGCCAGAAAATTGCGATCACAGCAAATAAGCCACAAACAACACGAAATCGTATTCTTGGTATTCATACTACGGATGATTCGCAAGTGTTGTTTCTTGATACACCGGGTATCCATAAGGCGACTGGCAAATTAAATAAGTACATGGTAGATCAAGCTCTTTCAGCTTGCCGTGGTGTCGATGCGGTTCTTTTTTTGGTTGAAGCAACGGATCGTGTTGGTGGTGGGGATGATTACATCCTTGATCTATTGGCTCAAAGTGAACTACCGATTTTTCTCGTGATAAACAAGGTTGACCTCGTTGCTAAGGATAAGTTGCTACCGTTAATTCAAGCCTACTCTGAGCGCTTTGAATTTGAGGAGATTATTCCTGCATCTGCGGCAACGGGTGAGGGTGTGGATCGTATCACTTCGTTGGTTACCCAGTGTTTGCCTGATGGGCCAATGTACTATCCTGAAGATATGGTCACTGATTTGCCGGAACGTTTTATTGTTGCAGAGATGATTCGTGAGCAGATTTTGCACCGAACTCATCAAGAAGTTCCGTATGGTGTTGCTGTACAGGTTGAAACCTTTGAAGAGCGGCCCGGAAAAAACCTTGTTGCCATTCAAGCTGTGGTACATGTTGGGCGTGACGCTCATAAGCGAATTCTTGTTGGTAAGGGCGGAAGCATGATTCGTACCCTTGGCCAAGAATCACGGCGCGAAATTGAAACGTTTTTAGGAACGCGTGTTTTTCTTGAGTTGTTTATTAAGGTCAAGAAAAATTGGATGGATTCAGATCGTATGTTACGCGAGTTTGGTTACGAATAGACCGATTGCACGTAAAGATTGAATAAGGAAAATGGTGAAATAAGATGTCTGTAGTTGCAATTGTAGGTCGACCAAATGTAGGCAAGTCGACTCTGTTTAATCGAATTATTGGTGAGCGAAAAGCGATCGTGGAGGATTTTCCTGGCGTGACGCGTGATCGGAATTATGCCGAAGTAAAGCGTTATGAAACACCCTTTACTTTGATCGACACCGGCGGTTTTGAGCCAATTAGTGAAGAGCGGATGCTCATTCAAATGCGTGAGCAATCGCAATTGGCCATTGAGGAAGCCGATGTTATTTTATTTGTTATGGATGCTCGCGAAGGGCTGACGCCTTCAGATCAAGAAGTGGCAGAACTGTTACGCCGAATCAATAAACCAATTTTCTTTGTTGTCAATAAGGTCGATGGTGAACGTCAAGAAGAGGAATCCATTGAGTTTTATGGCTTGGGTATTGAGGAGTATTTCCCTGTTTCGGCTGAGCATGGGCGGGGTATTAGTGATCTGATGGATCAGGTTGTCGCGGTTCTCCCTCCCGCGTTTATTGATGACCCTGCTGACGGTGAAGTTCGTTTAGCGGTGATCGGGCGGCCAAATGTTGGCAAGTCATCCATTGTCAATAAAATGCTTGGCTATGAGCGGGTGGTTGCAAATCCGACATCAGGAACAACGCGCGACAGTGTTGATACACCTTTTGTTTATAATGAAAAACCTTACACTTTGATTGATACAGCGGGGATTCGTCGTAAGGGCCGAGTAAGTCAGAAACTTGAAAAATATTCGATCATTCAAGCATTAAAAGGGATGGACCGCGCTCACGTAGTTCTGCTCGTTATTGATGCTGAAGAGGGGATTACTGAGCAAGATTTAACGATTGCTGGTTATGCATATGATCGAGGTCGTGCAATTATTCTTGTGGTCAATAAGTGGGATACGATCATAAAAGATAATCATACGTTGAAGAAGTTTACTGAAGAAGTTCGTATGCAGTTTAAGTTTTTGCCCTTTGCACCTGTTATGTTTGTGTCGGCGTTGACTGGCCAGCGGGTGAATAAAATCATGGAAACCGTCGAAGATGTTGCTGAGCACTTTAATCGTAAAGTAAGTACGGCTGAATTGAATCAAGTGATGCAGGCGGCCGAGATGGCGCATCAACCCTCGCTTTATCACGGTAAGCGGGTTAAGTTTTTTTACATTACCCAAACAGCAGTACGTCCGCCGACTTTTACGATTTTTGTTAATAAAGAAAAAGGTGTTCATTTCTCCTATCGTCGATATATGGCAAACAAAATTCGGGAACCATTTAAGTTTACCGGTTGCCCAATACGGATCAATTATCGTGATCGTGAGAGAAGATAAAATAATTATATATTCGTTTTAGTTTTTTCCCATCGCAATAAGTTAGGAGCTAGTTCTATGACTAAAAAGATTCTGATTGTTGAGGACGAGGAAAGTTTATTGAAATTAGCGACAATCCTTATTTCAGCTCAAGGGCATGATGTCATTGCTGTTTCATCTGGGCCAGAGGCTCTTGCTGTTTTGGCAGAACAAGACGTTGATCTTGTGTTGTTGGATGTGATGTTGCCTGATCTTGATGGTTTTGAAGTTTGTCGTCAAATTAAAGCATCACCTAAAACGAAATCTTTGCCCGTTGTCATGTTGACGGCAAAGAAAAATCAATCCGACCTTGATATGGGCGACGAAGTTGGTGCTGATTGGTATATTACTAAACCGTTTAAATCAGCAAATGTAATCGAAACGGTTGAGCGCTTTTTGAATGCCACGAATTGAACACTGTGTTTCGTTGACAATCGCTGTTGTTTGGTGGTATATCCCATGGGATATTAACAGTTACGTAACCTAGTTTTTTACCTTATTTATATTAATACTGGAGGTTCTTTTGTCCAAGGAAGAAGCAATTGAAGTAGAGGGTACTGTCATTGAGCCATTACCCAATGCAATGTTCCGCGTTAAACTTGATAATGATCATGTCGTTTTAGCTCATATCTCTGGGAAAATGCGTAAGTTTTATATTCGTATTCTTCCCGGTGACCGCGTTACGGTAGAATTATCACCTTACGATCTAACTCGCGGACGTATCACTTACCGCGAAAAATAAAGCTGTCGTAAGTATTAACGAATAAATGATATTCTCCGTGTCGAGCCAATCAGGATTGATTGGCTCAATGCGTTGTGTATATAAAAGGCAAACCGGCTGTTGGCCGGTTTTTTCATTTTGAGCTATTGCGTTCATGATGGAAATTTATACCTATGGAGGCACCATGGAAGAGCGTTATGACCCTATTGCCATTGAGTTGGCGTGGCAAAAGTCGTGGAATGATTCAAATAAATTCTCTGTTTCTGAACAATCAGAAAAAGAGAAATATTATCTCTTAGAGATGTTCCCGTACCCTTCTGGTCGCATCCATATGGGGCATGTACGTAATTATTCCATTGGTGATGTCGTTGCACGCTTTAAACGCCTTCAAGGGTACAATGTTTTGCACCCCATGGGTTGGGACGCTTTTGGTATGCCCGCCGAAAATGCGGCGATTCAACACGGCATTCATCCCGCTAAATGGACTGTAGAAAATATTGCCAACATGCGTCTGCAATTGAAGCGCATGGGATTATCGTATGATTGGAAGCGTGAATTTGCTACCTGCGATGTCGATTATTATAAATGGGAACAACAGATCTTTTTAAAGATGTTTGAAAAAGGTCTGGCGTATAAAAAAAGTTCGACAGTTAATTGGTGTCCAGAATGCCAAACTGTTCTTGCCAATGAACAAGTTGAAGATGATGGTTGCTGGCGCTGTAGCACTCAAGTTGTTGATAAAGAACTTGATCAGTGGTTTTTTAAAATTACTGAATATGCTGAAGAGCTTCTTGATTACACTGACAAGCTACCCGGCTGGCCCGAATCGGTTCTAACCATGCAACGCAATTGGATCGGACGTAGTATCGGTTGTGAAATTGAGTTCCCGTTAGAGAATACCCTTGAGAAAATTAAGGTGTTTACCACCCGTCAAGATACCTTGTACGGTGCGACATTTATGAGTTTAGCACCAGAGCACCCTAAAGCCCTTGAGCTAACCACCGATGACCGCCGCGCAGATGTTGATGCTTTTATCGCTAAGGTTCGCAGTCAAGATACCAAGAAACGTACTAGTGACGATTACGAAAAAGAGGGTGTCTTTACAGGTTCGTACTGTATTAACCCCGTAACTCGCCGCAAGATGCCGATCTTTTTAGCTAATTTTGTTTTAATGGATTATGGTACGGGTGCTGTAATGGCTGTGCCAACACACGATCAACGAGATTTCGACTTTGCCAAAAAATATGATTTAGATATGGTGGTTGTTATTCAGCCGCAAGATCAAATTCTCGATCCTGCAACCATGACGGAAGCATGGACTGGTAATGGAGTAATGATTAACTCTGATCGTTTTGATGGTCAGGAGAATCAAGCTGCGAAAGAGGGCATTGCTGATTATCTTGCCACTGAAGGGATTGGCGATAAAACCGTTAATTATCGTTTGCGTGACTGGGGTGTTTCGCGACAACGCTATTGGGGTAACCCAATCCCTGTTATGTATTGTGATCAATGTGGTGTCGTTCCTGTGCCAGAAAAAGACCTCCCTGTCGTATTACCAACAGATGTTGAGTTTACTGGCGAAGGGGGAAGCCCACTTGAAAAGCATAAAGAATTTTATTCAGTAACCTGCCCACAATGCGGACAGGCCGCACGACGCGAAACTGATACCTTTGATACTTTTGTAGAGAGTTCGTGGTATTTTGCTCGCTATGCCTGTCCAGATTTTGCATCGGGTCCGATTGATCGCGCAGCAGCAGAGTATTGGCTCCCCGTTGACCAATATATCGGTGGTGTTGAGCATGCTGTTATGCATCTGCTTTATGCGCGCTTCTTTACCAAAGTGATGCGTGATCTTGGTCTTATGGATGTTGATGAGCCTTTTACCAATCTGTTGACACAAGGGATGGTCTGTAAAGAAACTCAGTCTTGTCCTGAGCACGGGTGGCTTTACCCTGAAGATGTTGTTGATGGTAAGTGTGTTAAGTGCGGTCAGGCTGCTACGGTTGGTCGAACAGAAAAAATGAGTAAGTCGAAGATGAATGTGGTTGATCCCGATCATCTTATTGCCAAATACGGTGCCGATACTGCACGATTGTTCTCACTGTTCGCGGCGCCACCTGAAAAAGATTTAGAGTGGAACGAGCAGAGTGTTGAAGGTTGCTATCGGTTCTTAAATCGAGTATGGCGTGCGGTGTACGACAATCATGCCCTGATTAGCAGTCACCCCGTTGCTGAAACAGAAGGTGACGCACGCAATTTGCGTCGAATGACTCATCGCACCATCAAGAAGGTCACTGAAGATATTGATGGCCGTTTCCACTTCAATACCGCGATTTCTGCTGTGATGGAGCTGGTCAATGCGATTTATGTTTTTGAGAATAAAGATAAATACCCAGGTGCCCTATGTGAGGCGCTAGAAACGGTTGTTAAGTTGTTGGCTCCATTTGTACCGCATATCACTGAGGAACTTTGGCTCAGTATGGGGAATACTGATGATCTTGAAACTGTTGGTTGGCCAACTCATGATGAGCAAGCACTTGTTGAAGATGAAAATCTTATTGTCATTCAAGTAAATGGTAAGGTGCGCTCTAAAATTATGGTATCAGCAACAGCTGATAAGCAGGCTGTTGAAGCTGCTGCTTTAGCAGATGAAGCGATTCAGCGCCTTATTGCCGATAAAACAGTACGTAAGGTCATTGTTGTTCCCGGTAAACTTGTCAATGTGGTGGTGGGATGAAAAAAATAACGCTCGGTTTATCTTTGGTTGTTTTGTTGTTTGTGTCAGCATGTGGTTATCATTTGCCTGGTCGTGGTAATGATTTACCTGAAGACATTCAAACTGTATTTATTGAACCATTTACGAATAAAACGACAGAACCTTTCATTGAAAATCAATTAACCAATGAGGTTCGTGACCAATTTTCTCGCCGTCGTACTTTAGATGTGGTTGCTAATAGTGATAATGCCGATGCTGTTCTTTCTGGCGTTGTCGAAAGTTATCGTTCACGCTCTGTTACCTATGATAAGGATGATGATATTACAGAATATCGTGTCACGATGACTGTTGCAGCGAAGCTTGAACGCATCAATGGTGAAGAGGTATTGTGGCAAGGGTCTGTCAGTTGGAGTGATGAGTTTTTCGCCAGTGATGACCGTGCAGAGCAAGATTTTCGAGAGTCTGAAGCTCAAGATGATGTAAGCCGACGTTTGGCACAAGAGGTCTATAATCGAATGACTGATAACTTTTAGTTGCGGGTACTATGACAGCAAACGAACTTCATAAAGCGATCACAACAAATAAGCTTCCTTCCCTGATTTATCTATACGGGGAGGAAGCTTTTCTATTGGATGAAACTCTCAACCGCTTAGTTTCCGCAGTTGTTGAAGAAAGTGCGCGTGACTTTAATCTTCTTGTCCTGTCTGGCAAGGAGGTTGACGTTACGAGCCTGATGGATACTGCACGTACTTTTCCTGTTTTTGCCTCTCGAAGAATGATTGTTGTTAAGCAGGCTCAACAACTTAATGCTGCGCAATTAGAACTGCTCAGCCATTATATTAGTGATCCCGTACCAGAGTGCTGTTTGGTTTTTTGCGCAGATAAAATTGATAAGCGGAAAAAGTTTTTCCAAACTTTTAAGAAAAAAGGGGAGCTTGTTGAGTTTAAACCACTTTATGCTAACAAGATTCCAGCATTTGTTCGTGATCGTGTGCGACAAATGGATAAGCAATTCAGTGAAGATGGGCTTGAACTGTTTTGTAAAAGAGTTGGTAGTAATTTAAGTGAAATCGTTACTGAGTTGAACAAAGTGTGTAGTTATTGCGGTGATGAACGTCTTATTGATTCACCTGATGTCGCTGCTGTGGTCTCTGATGCCCGCATAGATAGTGTTTTTGATCTGACTGATGCTATTGGTGAAAAGGATTTATCTCGGACGTTAGTACTGCTAGAACGGCTTCACGAGGAGGGCGAGGCTCCTTTGAAAATTTTGGCTATGATTACCCGTCATTTTCGCCAATTGTGGAAGACTCGGTCTCTGCTTGACCAACGTGCATCACAGCAAGATATCGCTAAAACCGTTAAGATCAACCCCTACTTTGTTCAGCAGATCATGCGGCAATCAAAAAAATTTAGTTTGGAACATTATCCGCAAGCGTTTGAGTTGTTTATCCGTCTTGATATGGCTCTAAAGTCGAGTGGGGCGCATCCTCAAGCTTTGTTGCAGAAGCTAGCAATAGATCTTGTGCGATTAACATAAGGTTAAATAAAAAAAGGAGCCAAAGGCTCCTTTTTTTACAACATATATAGTGGTTCGCTTAGCCTAGTGTGTTTACGAGCTTGGTTAAACGACCAATCTTACGGCTAGCTGTTGATTTGTGAATAACACCTTTCGTTGCGACCTTATCAATGAAAGGAACAGCTTGAGTGAGTGCAGTAACAGCAGCTTCTTTGTTTCCTTCAGCAACAGCTAAACGAACCGCTTTTACATAGTTACGCATTGTTGTGCGAATATGAACATTGCGAAGGTTACGAGTGATATTTTGCTTGTTACGCTTGATTGCTGATTTGTGATTTGCCATTGTTGTTCTCCATTGTATGTTAAGTGTTTAAAGCTCTTTTTGTTAACGCGAAACAGTTTATAGCACCGTCATTACTATTAGTCAAGCTTAGCTGCTGCTAATTACTGTATGTAAGTTGCTGTTTTTTCGTAGTTTATGTCGAAAGTGAAATGTGTTAAAATAAAATAATCCCTTTTTTGGGCTTTAACGTGTGAGAAATAGATGTCAGAGCGTAAGAAAATAACGGCAGCTACTGCTGTTTTGAGTAGTGCAACGTTGTTAAGTCGATTTGCTGGTTTAGCTCGCGATATTGTCATTGCCTCTTTTTTTGGTGCTGGATTTGGCAGCGATGCTTTTTTTATCGCCTTTACCATCCCCAATTTATTACGCCGATTTTTCGCTGAAGGGTCGTTGACCGCAGCGTTTGTTCCAACATTTACACAGGTTCGTGCCGAAAAAGGGGAGCATGAAGCGCAGCGTGTGGTGCGAATTTGTTGGAGTTTATTGCTCGTGGTTATGATTATAGTGACTGCTGCGGGTATACTAGCAGCCCCGTGGTTGGTTGAGATGACGGGTGCTGGCTTTTCTCGTGTTCCGGGAAAAATTGAATTAACCATCCATCTAACCCGTTTGATGTTCCCCTATATATTCTTTGTCAGTTTGCTCTCGTTGCTAACTGGGGTGTTAAATGTCTATGGACATTACTTTGTTCCCGCCTTTTCACCGCTAGTTCTTAATCTGTCGATGATTATTGGTGCTGTTTTATTGCATCAACATTTAGCTGTGCCGATTGAATCTCTTGCTTGGGGGGTTCTTGTTGGCGGATTATTACAGTTATTGATCACCTTGCCTGTCATACGTCGTTACGGTTTTAGCCTTAAACTTTGTTTTTCATGGTGTGATGCTTCCGTGCAACGGATCGCTCGTTTAATGATACCTGGGGTCGTCGGTGTCGCGATTTATCAGATTAATGTTGTTGTTACCCGCTTGCTTTCATCTTTTTTAGAGCAGGGGAGTGTATCGTATCTTTACTACGGGCAGCGATTGTTTGAGTTCCCGCAAGGTATTTTTGTTGTTTCCCTCGCTCAGGCTGTCTTGCCAACTATGAGTCGTCAGGCTGCTGCGGGACAGTTAGATGAGGTGAAGCAATCAGTAATCTATGCTTTAGGTTTGATTGTTTTGATCACTGTTCCTGCTGCGGCTGGTTTGGTTGTTTGTGCGGGGCCGATTTATAGCCAACTGTTTATGAGTGGAGCTTTTACCTATGATGATGTCAACCAAACTGCGCTAGCTCTGTCAGCCTATGCACCCGGATTGTTATTTGTTGGTCTTAGTCGAGTTATTGTGCCAACTTTTTACGCTCTGAATGATACCAAAACACCTGTGTGGGTTTCCTTTTGGACACTTCTTGTGAATGTGGTGTGCGGTTTAATTCTGATGGAATATTACCACCACATCGGCTTGGCTTTTGCGCTAACCTTATCGTCCATCTTTAATGCTGTTGTTCTACTGTTTTTGCTTCAGCGACGACTCGGTGGTATTGAATTGGTCGGGGTGATAATATTAAGCTTAAAGGTGTTTATGGCTACGGCAGTTATGACGGTTGTTGTCCATTATTTGTTGCGTTTTGGGGATTGGTCGTTGGGTTTGACAATGACAAATTTTGTTCTACTCATTGCAGCGATTTTTAGTGGATTACTCTGTTATTTGGCTAGCTGTTACCTCGCGAAGATTAATGAGATACATGAGGTAACAGCCTTGATCAAAAAGAAACTTAAACGTTAAATGTTTTCACCATCAAGAGCGCCAATCTGGCGTAATGCTTCATAAAGGACAATCCCAGCCGATGTGGAGAGATTTAGACTGCGCACTGCCGTACCAGATAGTGGAATCCTCAAACAAAAGTCTGGATTATCGCGGAGGAGTTCTTTGGGTAATCCTTTAGTCTCTTTGCCAAAAACAATAAAGTCGTCGGCTTTGAAATCGGCTTGGGTATAAGATTTTTTTGCTGTTTTGGTTGTATACCACCAGCGCCCTTGAGGATGTGCCTGTTGAAGTTGTTCTAAATTATCCCAGCGATGAAGATTGACGTGGGGCCAATAATCTAAACCTGCGCGTTTTAAATAACGATCATCAAGAGAAAAGCCAAGTTTACCAACCAGATGTAGGTGGGTTCCTGTTCCAGCACACAGGCGTGCAATGTTTCCTGTGTTTGGTGGAATTTCTGGTTCAACAAGTACGATATTAAAAGGTTGTGTCGAGATCATTTGTTTTCTGCCGATTTCCGCCAGCGGCGATGAACCCAAAACCACTGAGTAGGGTGTTTGCGTACAGCTGCTTCGATAGTGTTAGTGAGTTGTTGAGTACATGACTGAATTAACTCAGGGGATGATTTTCCAGTGAAAACTTGTGGTGGTTCAATAACCACTCGGTAGCTAAAGTCCGCATTGCGATAAACAAATACTGGGATGATTGGGGTTTCATTTTTTAAAGCAATTTGCGGAATGATTGGCGTTGCGTAAGCGGGCCGATTAAAGAAATCAACAATCACTGCTTGCTTTTTTGAAATATGCTGATCCAACAGCAAGCAGACTACACGGTTGTTAGCGAGTGATTTGATGATGCGGCGAGCCCCTTTTTTACTGTCAATACAGCGAGCACCATTGGCTTCGCGTTGTTGTAAAAAAAAACGATCAACATAGGGGTTGCGGATTGTTTTCGCCACAAAATCACACGGAATTCCTAGCTTGGGAAGAAAAAATGATCCCACTTCCCAGAAGCCAATATGAGCTGACAACAAAAAGGCACTTGAGTTTTCACGCTTTATTTTTTCAAGATGTTCGAGACCTTCAAAGGTGAAATTGTTTTCAAGGTCTTGTTGTGTGCTGAATTTATTAAGACGTAACATCTCGATACCGCTGATTCCGAGATGTTCAAAATTCTGACGAATTTGTAAATTAATCCATGTGCTATCTTGATCTGGATAGGCACGTTGTAGGTTATCAAAGGCGGTTTTTACCCGTTTTGGTTGTGCATATTGACTGAGTCTGCCTAATACACGACCTAGCTTAAGTGCAGGAATGCGTGGTAGTGTGCGCGCTACCGCTGCTAGAGCAAAAAATGGGATCGCTTCAAGAATATCGAATAGTTTTTGTTTTTGCATGGGACCCTTGTCAACCTGTACGACAGGTGTTGAGCTGCTTAAATTTAAGATGATACACGTTATTAATCAAGTGATGAGAACATCGACTGAGGATACTAGCATGGTCAAATTGATTCAAGCAAGGATGCTCAACCGTTATATAAATAATCATAAAAGATGGTAACTGAATTCATGCTGTATGTGGAGATATGTTGATGGATTATGTTTTTTTACAATCATTAGTTGTACAACTACAGGAGCAGTTACAAGGTTCGATGGTTAACAAGGTTTATCAACCTGAGCGTGAATTGATTATTTTTAAATTATGGAATGGTCGTACCGAACAACGATTACTTATTAGTGTTGGTGGTCTTGGTCCACGCATTCATCTCACCACCGATGAATATCGTAATCCCATGCGTCCGCCACGGTTTTGTCAACTATTACGTGCACGCCTTAGTCGGTTAGCTTCCCTCACACTTGATTTACATGATCGAATTGTCCGTTTAGAGTTTGTTGGTTTTAAGAAAGAGCGCTACACCATGATCGTTGAGCTCTTTGGCCGTGAAGGAAATATGGTTCTTGTTGATCAGCAACAACAGGTCGTTGATAGTTTGTTTCGCAGCAAGGTAGACTGTGAGCGACCGATTGTTGTTGGGCAACCATATTTACCACCGCTTATGCCTGCGCAACCATACCAGTCAGGTAAGACTAACTTGGTATCACCACAAGGGGAGATCTCATCGTGGCCCGATTTATCACAACACGTTCAAGAGCATTACAAAGAATTGGCCCTAAACCTACAGCGTAAGCATGGCGCTGATGCTCATGTTGAGTTGCGCAAAGCCGTTTCAAAGGCATTGAAACGTTTATCGAAGCGAATAAAACATATCGATGAACAGATCGAACAGTGCCTAAACTGTGATTTTGACAAGCAGGCTGGCGACCTATTACTTGCCAACCTTCACGTCATGAAGCGGGGGGTGGAAGAGATTGAAGTGCTCGATTACTACCAAGACCCGCCCGTCAAGAGGTTGATTCCTCTTCAGGTTGGTAAAACCCCACAAGAAAATGCACAACTGTATTTCAAACGATATCAAAAAGGAAAACGTGGACTCGATCATTGCCAGCGGCGTTTTGAGCAAACGCAACTCGAAATTGAAAGTTTAGAACAGATCGCTCAACAACTTGATGATCACGTGACAAGCGCCGATAGTGATATGATTCGTGAAGAGTTGATCGAGACAGGATGGTATAAACCAACGACGACTTTACAGCGCGATACCCGTCGTCAAAAAGCGGCTTCTCTTGTTAACCGAACCACCTCACCAAATGGTTGGGAAGTGATCT
>Ga0193964_1000306_pt1 | contig 24089 bp, 27 predicted proteins | sample FB_7_MG_FD_140323 | JGI IMG/M metagenome (GOLD analysis project Ga0193964, IMG submission 140323) | Microbial mat bacterial communities from the Broadkill River, Lewes, Delaware, United States - FB_7_MG | ecosystem: Environmental > Aquatic > Freshwater > River > Microbial mats | place: USA... | reverse complement strand
CTCTCTAATAGCTCTGCCCAACTCACTGTTTCACGGTTACTAAGTGGATGACCAACCGGAATAACCGATACAAATTCGTCACGTGCTAATTTAGTAAACCCATCAATATCAGCCATACCCGGTGGCATAAAGGTGACACCCAGCTCTACTTTGCCCGAGCGGACCATCTCAACCGTCTCTTCCGCGATCACATCATGTATCTGGACGTTGATGACTGGATATTTTTGACGAAACAACGCAATCACTTCCGGCAACTGGCTTGCCGCAAAGGATGGCATTGCAGCGACCGAGACCATTCCCCTTTCCAGCCGAAAAAGCTGACGCATCTCTTCTTCCATCGCGTCCCATTCATCAACCAATCGACGCCCTTTCTCGTACAAAGTCTTCCCTTCTGCTGTCAGACTGACCGCTCTTGTTGTACGAATAAGCAGGCGGCCCCCAACACTTTCTTCAAGGTTTTTGATCGCGAGACTCAGTGCAGGCTGGGAGATAAATATTTTTTTACTCGCTTCAGCAAAGCTAAGTGTCTGTGCAACGGCCATAAAGGCTTTTAGCTGTCGCATATTCATTAATAACATTTCCAAATCAATTGTTAATTATTTTAAAATTAACTTATAGATCTATCTCATGCAACATGAATCACACACAGCGATGATGTCGCTACTTACAAGCACCCTTTCATAAGGAAAATAAAAAATGGCGGGTTTAAATAAAGTTGTTGAAAGCCACCAAGAGGCGATGAAAGGCTTAGAAGATGGAATGACTGTTATTGCCGGTGGTTTTGGCTTGTGCGGCATTCCTGAGAATCTGATCCAAGAGATTAAAAACCTAGGCGCTAAAGACCTAACTGTCGTTTCAAATAACTGCGGTGTTGATGGCTTTGGTTTAGGCATCCTCCTTGAAGATATGCAGATCAAAAAAATGATCGCATCTTACGTAGGTGAAAACGCACTGTTTGAGAAGCAACTACTCAACGGTGAGCTAGAAGTAGAATTAACACCTCAAGGTACGCTAGCTGAAAAAATGCGCGCTGGCGGCGCGGGCATCCCAGCTTTCTATACCGCTACAGGTTATGGAACACCGGTTGGTGAAGGCAAAGAAGTACGCGAGTTTGATGGCCGTAACTACATTATGGAAGAGTCCATCACGGGTGATTTTGCCATAGTTAAAGGCTGGAAAGCTGATAAATACGGTAATGTTGTTTACAGACATACTGCACAGAATTTTAATCCAATGGCAGCAACCGCGGGTAAAATTACCGTTGTTGAAGTTGAAGAGATTGTTGAAGTTGGAGAGCTATCTCCTGAAGAGATCCAGACACCGGGAATATATGTTGATCGGGTTGTTTTAGGTCAATTTGAGAAACGAATTGAGCAGCGTACTACGCAGTAATCATCAGATTATTTCGATCGTTTCAAATAACTTATTTTTTAAAGGTGGCAACAATGGCTCTTTCTAGAGAACAGATAGCACAGCGAATCGCACGAGAAATTAATGATGGTGACTACGTTAACCTAGGTATCGGTATCCCGACACTGGTTGCTAACTATGTCCCCGATGATATTGAAGTAATGCTGCAGTCTGAAAACGGCCTGTTGGGTATGGGACCTTTCCCCGAAGCAGATAAAATTGACGCTGACATGATCAATGCCGGTAAACAGACGGTAACCGCTGTAAAAGGTGCATCCATTTTCTCCTCTGCCGAGTCTTTCGCAATGATTCGCGGTGGTCATGTTGATATCACTGTACTTGGTGCCTTCGAGGTAGACCAGAACGGAAACATCGCTTCTTGGATGATTCCAGGCAAGCTTGTTAAAGGTATGGGCGGTGCAATGGACCTTGTAGCGGGTGCTGACAATATCATTGTTACGATGACGCATGCCTCAAAAGGTGGCGATTCGAAGCTGCTTGAAAAATGCACCCTTCCACTAACAGGATCTGGCTGTATCAAGCGTGTCGTAACTGACCTTGCATACATGGAGATTGAAGATGGTGCGTTTATCCTTAAGGAACGTGCGCCAGGTGTCAGTGTTGAAGAAATTGTTGAGAAAACAGCAGGCAAGTTGATTGTGCCTGATGAAGTACCTGAAATGGTTTTCTAATTAAGTATTAAGCGTCGACTCTAATCCGTGTCAATATTTGCTTAACGCCAGCTAACCTCTACACGTTACTGGCGTTTTTTTTAGAGCTTGTTTTAAGCCCTTTTATAAAAGCAAATAAAGCCAATAAACCGAATGAGACTGGTAATACGTGTTTCTCATGCGGGCCTCCCCGAAAAAGATTTCCTACCTGCACGTCTACTTAATAATTCATCAAATTATCGGGTATTTCTCATTTATTTAATCCTCGAAAGCAGATATACATTTATAGCTAAGTTCTGATTATTAGAGCTCAAGTAAATCATCTATTTCCTTTAAATTTATAAATTAAGCAGATAAATTCTCAGCTAAAAAATCAATCAATATTCTAACTCGTCTCGGTAGGTTGCGGCTGAGTGGGTAAAGTGCCGATATCGTGGTTGGTTGTTGATAATATTGGGTGAGCAATAACTGTAGAGCGCCTTCTTCTACATGTTTATTGAACAAAAAACTGGGACCAAAACCGATGCCTAGGCCGTTTAACACTCCATCGATAATTAACGTCCCGTCATTACTGGTTAGGCGGCCTTTTACTTTTACCGTGATTGATTCACCACTCGGCATACGAAAAGGCCAGGCACGATTCGATTTTGAATCACCATAGATCAGGCAGTTGTGTTGTGTCAGATCAGCCGGTTGGGTTGGCTTTCCCCGCCTTTCTACATACTCAGGGGATGCTACCACCTGGAAAGTGCACTCTGCCAACCGGCGGGATAGCAGACTGGAGTCTTCCAGTTGACCGACTCGCAGAGCAATGTCGATACCTTCTTCCACTAGATCCTCAACCCGCCCACTGGCAATGACATTCAGGTCGATATCGGGATATTGATGTTGAAACTGAATTAACAGCTTACTGACGCCCGAGATTATGAGGCTTTGAGGTACCGTTATGCGAATCTTTCCCCGTGGTGCGCTTTGGCTATCCATTATTTCGGCACGGGCATTCTCCGCCTCTGCCATGATGAGTTTGCAATGATTGTAAAACTGGGAACCTTCCTCTGAAAGGCTTAGCTTACGCGTGGTGCGGTATAGCAAACGAGCGCCCAGGTCTCGCTCTAACAGAGATACCTGTTTACTAACAAACGATTTGGATAGTCCTAGTCGTTCTGCTGCCGCGGTAAAGCTGCCTGCTTCCACAACGGCTGCAAAAGTTTCCATCAACGTTAAAGTATTCACATTAGCACCTACCAGAGAACAATGAGTTCACCGATAGACTATATATCAATCTATAAGAACACAATAAGCTTGGCTCATGTGGTTTTCACCAAGCTTTAGGTACTAACAAAATTCTTATAGAGGTGACTTATGAATACAGTACAGGTTGACGAGCAGAGCTATGGGAAATTAGCGAAATGGCTTCACTGGGGAATGGCCCTGATGTTGATAGTACTTGTTTCTGTCGGTACCTATATGACGGGGTTAGATAAATCAGATCCTAGTCGTTTGCAGATTATGGGGGTGCATAAATCTTTTGGCGTCATCTTCATGCAGCTTGCCATTCTTCGTTTGATCTGGAGCCGTATTAATCGCTCACCTTCATTGCCAGAAGTTCTGGCTGGTTGGGAGCGGGCACTATCGCGCATCGTCACCGCTTCTCTTTATATATTAATGCTCGCGATTCCCTTTAGCGGATTTGCCATGACGAACTTTGCAGGTTTCCCCGTCAGCTTGTTCGGTCTGGTCGAGCTGCCACAGCTGTTTGATAAAAATATAGAGATGGCAGGAATGGCTAAGCAAGCCCATTGGATTTTAGTTTACATATTAATGGCGGCGATCTTCATGCATGTTGCTGGGGCGCTTAAGCATCGCTTCTTAGATGAGCCTGAAGCAGATGTTCTTCCCCGAATGGTGCCATTAAAGCCACGCGTCTAAGTACTTTAGCTAAGTAATTTAGAAAACTAATCTTTATCAACTTTTCAGATATTTGAGGTTAACGTGATGTCTTCATTAACGCTGCATCATCATCCACTGTCGGTCTGTTCAATGAAAGTTCGTCTTGCATTAGAAGAGAAGGGTTTAGATTGGTCTTCTAATGTAATCGACATTGTACGAGAGCAAGAGCAGCTTGAACCATGGTATGTAAAATTAAACCCCAATGGTGTTATCCCCACGCTGGAATGCCACGACGCCGAAACAAAAGTAGTCACTAATTCAGTCAGTATCATTCGGTATATCGCGGCATTGCCTGAAGGTAAGTCACTGTTGCCAAAGAATAAGAATGATATCCAGTTAATGGATAAGCTCATTGATCTGGCTGACGAGGTTGACCTTCAGATTCTCAGTTATGCACGCCATCCCTCCATGGAAAAGTCTGAGAAAATTTTGGATGCCCGCATCAATAAATCGTTGTTACTTGCCGAACAGAACCCCGAGCTAAAGAATAACTATCTTGCTTGTGCTGCCAGATCGGAGAAAAGCAAAACGTTCAGGGTAGACGTAAAACATATCAAGGACATTGAGCAAAGCGCTGTTGAGTCCCTCTCTTTTGCTGAAAAACAGATGAACGGAAATACCTTCCTACTGGGCGATATCTATTCCCTGGCTGACGTCATATGGACAGTGGTGCTATCGAGGCTCGATCTGCTGGGCTATACCAACTGGATTGATGGTAATGATTTTCCACTATTGGCAAGTTATTACCAACGTGCCCAAGAGCGTAAAAGTTTCACTCACGCTCAGATTCAAAATGAGTGGTGGGATAAATAACTCTTAATAAAATTACGGAGAAAAAAGCCAAAGAAAACATAATCTACTTTTATTGCAATAACGATAATAAATCAGAGAGGATCATCATGAAAAATAAAATAATTACCTACATTTGTTCAATTGCACTGCTTAGTTTCTTTTCAATATCTTCAGCATTCGCTGAAAATACTGATGCGAGAACGACTTATGCTGTTGTATGGTCCATAGATACCGACGATGCTGAACTTTTCAATAATGCAATCTTCGCTCATTCTAAAGAAGTACTCGAGCTATGGAAAAATGGCACTATAGAAAATGTATACATTGACAGTAAAAAAACACATGAAATTGTAAAAAAAGGTGACACGGCAAGAGTAATGTTTTTCATTAAAGCAAAAACAGATGGGGAAGCTAAAAAAATATTGGATGAGATGCCTCTGGTTAAAAAGAAAGTGGCTATTTATACCCTGTATCCTGTTGGTACTCTCTGGTTAAAACAATTCTAATATTGGGCTAATGGTATCAAGATAAAAAATGATTAGCTTACGTTCCCCACTATATCGAAGATGTTAGTGGGGAATGCCTATCACTAAGGCATCAACTAAAAAAATCTAATTCAAGTGGTATATCAGCTTTTTACAAGAATACTAGATGTTCTCACCAAGCTCCTTCACGCCCACCTTTATCAGCTCAACCGCCAAGGCCCCTATATTTTGCAGTTGTCCCTCGAGTATTCGAGAAAAGAAATTTGAAGCCTTATTGTTTGAATTACCATAATTTATGCTACCGCAGGCCTAGGACTTACAACGAATACTTTTCTTACCTGTTCTTCCCATAATTATTTCATTCCGTAAACGCGACCGAATTAACAGTCTTCGTTTTAAAACTGTCTGTATAACTAAACCACCTGCCCCGCCGCAAAGCCTGATGCCCAAGCCCACTGAAAGTTATGGCCGCCTAAGTGACCTGTCACATCTAAACATTCGCCAATAAAAAACAGGTTCGGCGCTTTTTTCGCTTCCATCGTTTTTTGGTTGATCTCGTCGGTGTCGATTCCGCCAAGTGTAACTTCGGCGGTGCGGTAGCCCTCTGTGCCGGAAGGTTTGATTTTCCAGCTACAGAAAGCCTCACTAATGGCCTCTAACTGTTTGTTAGAGAACCCACCCATCACGCCTTCTAAGCCAAATTTAGCACATAGAATTTGTGACATACGCTTACTCATCTGCTGTGCCATGATGGTGGTGATCTCAGCCTTTGGACGCGCTTCGCGCTGCTCTTTCAACCATGCAAGTAGATCAAGCTCTGGAAATAGGTTTAGCTCTACATCGCCGCCTGGTTGCCAGTAGTTGGAGATCTGTAAGATGGCAGGGCCACTCAACCCTCGGTGTGTGAACAACATCATCTCGACAAAGCTTACGCTACCTATACTGGCCTTAATCAGGTGAGAAACGCCTGACAGCTCTTTAAGTATATCTTTGTCTTTCGGTTGTAGTGTAAACGGTACTAATGCAGCCGTTCTGGGCAGCACTGTTAAAGCGTATTGCTCGGCTATGTCATAAGCAAAACTTGTTGCACCACCATTTGGAATCGATAAACCACCGGTCGCAATCACCACTGAGTCGGCGGCAATCTTGCCGATTGAGGTTTCTAGCTGATAACCACCCTGTCCTTTTTGCTGCTCTGCTTGCTGAATCTTTTGTACAGCGGTGTCCGTTTTGATCTCTACCCCGGCCCATTCGCATTCAGTCATTAGCACCCTGAGAATCTCTTTACTGGATTCATTGCAGAATAGCTGGCCTAAGGTCTTCTCATGATATTCAACACCGTGGCGGTCAACCAGATCGATAAAATCTTGTGCTTTATAACGGCTCAATGCTGATTTACAAAAGTGAGGGTTTTGCGAAATGAAGTTAGCGGGTGTGTTATGGATGTTGGTGAAATTACAACGCCCACCACCAGACATCAATATTTTACGCCCGACTTTTGCGGTATGTTCGATGACGAGTACCGAACGGCCTCGATAACCGGCGGTCGCTGCACACATAAGGCCGGAGGCACCTGCACCGATAATTACTACGTCATACTGCAACACGCTAACTCCTAAGCAAATAAAGAAGGGAGAATTGAAAGCGCGCTATATTATCACAGCCATTACAGGCTACGGGGTGTTTTTATGGCTACCATCGCAAATGGGCGCGGCCTTACTATGCTTGCACATGCAAAGCCAAGCTTCGCCATCCGCCTCTGCAGTAAAAACAATAGGATCTATACCTGTACCTTGGTGGGAACCATCACAAAAAGGCTGAGTGCCTGAGCGACCACAAGCGCACCATGCGTATGTTTGGCCTGCTTTTAGTTCCGCTTTTGCCGGTGCATTGCCGGCGCTATGAATGGGGGAATGAGACATAGCGCTTACTCCTCTATTGAAGTATCAATCACTCACTAAACGTAGAAGATCATCTTAAATTGATCAAATAACAAACAGATAAAAATGCAGGCCAAAAAAAACCGCTCCCTACAGGAACGGTTTCTTACGATAAAAACTAAGCACTAATCACTGCTCTCATCTTGCGCTTTTTTATCTTCATTTAGTTTACGGATTTTATCCGCCAAACGAGTTTTACGTTCTGTAGACTGGTTTTCACCTGAGCTTGCATTATCCTGGCGCTGCTTTTCATAAACAGAAGCGTTTTTCTTCTTTTCAGCTTGAGCCCTACGGCGACGGCTGTCATAGCTTTCAGGATCTGCTAGTCGCTCTGAGCGGCTTGGCCCAGAGTTATCGATGAAACCTGTCGCCTTACGGCTCTTTTTAATACGTGCCATTTTACGATCTACCTTTACTTTCAGATGCCTCTTCAGCATCACGTCTTTCTTGTTCAATTCTTTCCAGCTCAGCGATGCGACGTTTTTCAACCCACTCATCAACTGTCTCGAAACTGATTTTCCCTAGCTTCCCTGAACGCAACTCGTTCAGCAATAATGTCGAAGCTTTATTTCTATCAACTACACCACCTGGTCGTAAACAACCACGTCGTCTGCCTATTTCATCTAACACACCTTCGGCTAACTCAGGCATCTCTTTAAACTTAAAACGTTCGATTAAGCGATCAGGGTAGTCTGTTCTTAAAAAACCGGCTGCAAATATAGCCACATCTTCATGCTCGATCGCAGTGTCTTTAATCGCGCCGCTAGCCGCTAATCGATATCCAGAATCTTCATCTTCAATTTTTGGCCACAAAAAGCCAGGCGTATCAGAAAGCACCATTCCATTATGAGTGGTGAAACGGGTTTGCGTTTTAGTCACGGCAGGCTCATTACCTACTTTGGCAATTTTTCTGCCTAAAAGTGCATTAATTAATGTCGATTTACCAACATTAGGAATACCCATAATCATCGTACGTACCGGGCGATCTGAATTAGAGCGTGAAGGTACCATCTGCTTACAAATATCCGCGATACGGTTGATCACCTTTTTTTGGCTCTGTTCCAGTGATATCGCTCGCGTATCCGGCAAACTATTAAAGTACTCTAACCATTGCTGAGTCCTTTCTTCGTCTGCCAAATCACTTTTATTGAGGATTTTCAGCTTTGGCTTACCTTTACGCAGCGAGTCAACCAACGGGTTTTCGCTAGATTGCGGTAGACGTGCATCGATCACCTCAATAACCACATCGACTTCATCCATTACTTTTGCAATCTCTTTCCGCGCCTTATGCATATGGCCCGGAAACCAGTTAATACTCATCGCACTACCTTAAAAATATGCCTGAAAATCTAGAAGTTCGGTATTATACTGCATGGCGGGCTGTAATGTTTACTTACATAAAGTAAATCGAATATTTAGTCGAAAATAAGCCCTTCACTACTTTTCCCTTGTGCCATTGATGTATAGACTTACTTTATTCCGCTTTATTAGATAGGGACACCCTAGCGTTTATGGATAGTTCAGAGAATTCACAAGTACTAATGGCACGGCAGCCGATCTTTGACCGCAACCAAAAGGTAGTCGCCTATGAGCTGCTATACCGTACCGAAGATGCACAAGGCCATGCCCTATTTTCTAACTCTGAAGCCACCAGCGAAGTCATTCTGAATGCCTATACCAGTATCTCAGACTCTGGAGAGCTAAAGCGCGTACCCGCTTTTATTAATCTAACGCGTGATATATTGGTTAAGCAGCAGTTACCCGAAGTTTCAAAAAAGCATATTGTGCTTGAGATACTTGAAGATATTGAGCCCGATGAAGAGGTCGTTGAAGCTGTTCGAAAACTGCATGCTGAAGGCTACCGTATTGCCATGGACGACTTTGTCTATGACCCTAAGTTTGACTCGTTATTAGAGCTTGCTCATATTGTAAAAGTTGACGTTTTTGAACTCAGCATCGAAGAAGTTCGCAATCAAGTTAAGCAACTTAAAAAGCACAAAGTTACGCTGCTCGCTGAGAAAATCGAGACACACGAGCAACTCGAAACCTGCGTTGATTTAGGTTTTAAGCTCTTTCAAGGGCATTTTCTTAGTAAACCTAAAGTCATTAAAGGTAAAAAAATTCAGGGGAGCCAAGTTGCATTGATGCAGCTAATCCAAGAGCTGCAAAGCTCTAATGCCACGCCTGAAAAACTAGAAGAACTGATTATTCGCGATCCTGCACTGACTTATAAGTTATTACGTATTGTAAATTCGGCTGGCTATAGCCTTGTTCGTCAGGTTGAGTCTATTGCTGAAGCGATTGTTTTATTAGGTTTAGAGCAGGTCAAAAAATGGGCGACGCTGATTGCCATGTCGTCGAATCAGGACAAACCAGAAGAGCTATCTAGAAGCTTGCTCGTCCGAGGCAGAATGTGCGAAGAGGTCGCTCTTGCATTAAAGCTTAGCAACTATGGAAGCTACTTTATGGCAGGTATGATGTCTGGATTACACGCCCTACTCGATATCGAACGCGAAACCATGCTAGAACAAGTGCCGTTAGGTGACGATATAAAAGACGCGGTCAGTATGGGCCAAGGGCCTATCGGTCAGATTTTAAGAAATGTTGTCAATTACGAAAATGGTGATTGGGATCTACTGCCTTCTGACTTAGACGGCAACCTCTACGATGCCGCGTATCGCGCCAGTCTCGAATGGACGCAAGAATCGATGCAAGCCATGTACGAATAAGAATTCGTCATTTACGTTCGCATCAAAAAGAGTAGCTTAGGCTGCTCTTTTTCGTTTGTTCATCAATGGCTCAATTTTAAGGGTGTTTTAACCAGCATAAATCCTTAGAATAGCCGCTTTCTTGGATCTCTAATCCTTAAACAAAAAGCCAGACACTAGATCTGACAAATCACAGTTGCTACTTATGCCATTACCAACTCCTGCTGCTCGCACCCTCAAACACACCCGCCGCGTCAACTGCGAAGGTTACAAACGCCATGATGGCTTGTGGGATATTGAGGCACACTTAATCGATACCAAAACATTTCCATTAAAGAATAGAGATAGAGCGGGTGGAGAGATTGCCCCAGAGGAGCCTCTTCACGGTTTATCCATACGTATCACCATTGATATGTCACTCAATATTATTGATGCTGTTGCCTCTATGGACTACACACCCTTTAATAGCTGCCAAAGCATTAGCGGGGTATACAAGCAACTTATTGGTATTCAGATTGCGCCAGGCTTTACCGCCAAAACAAAAGCGCTATTCTCTGGACGCTTAGGATGCACGCACCTATTAGAATTACTTGGGCCATTAGCTACTACGGCGTACCAAGCAACCCACCAAGAGCGAGAAATACTAGAGAACCACTGGCAAGATAAAGGTAATAAACCGCCGATGCTTGATACTTGCCACACGCTTGCGGCCAATGGTCCAATAGTAAAAGAACTATGGCCTCACTTTTATGAAAATACTAATATCGATAAGATTATTCCGACACAAGCAGATGAACTGCCAAGATCGGACGCTAATGTTTAATTGGCCAACGGCCAACAGGGACTTTTTTAAATGCTGATTCATCCTAATAAATCCTGCCTGCTCATCGTAGATATTCAAGAGAATCTTGTACCAGCCATTCACGAAGGCGAGGCATTAATCAAGAATGCACGCTGGTTAACTGAGATAGCCAATAAAGTTAACGTTCCAGTTTTGGTATCTGAGCAATACCCTAAAGGACTAGGCCATACCTCCCCTACGATCACAGAAGTCACTCAGCCAGAAAACATCATGGAAAAAGTCCACTTTTCCTGTATGTCTGAGCCCAGCTGTAACGAAAAAATCAATGCACTTCGCCCGAACCAAGTAATCGTTGTTGGGATGGAAGCGCATGTTTGTGTCATGCAAACTGCCATCCAGCTTAAACAACAAGCACGCGAAGTTTATGTCGTAGAAGATTGCGTCTCTTCTCGTAATCCAAAAGATAAAGAGCTTGCGCTTGAACGTATGCGCCAATGCGGAATTTTCATTGTCAGCCGTGAGATGGTTGCGTTCGAGTGGTTACAAAAAGCAGGTACTGATACGTTTAGAGATATCAGCAAAAACTATATTCGTTAATATAGTCTATAAGTGATACACCAGAGCCCGCCAACAATTGTTCGCGGGCTTTTTTTCTAACATAAAAAAATCATCGTAGATTAATGTCGTACAACTCGCTCGGCGAAGAGCTTTGTTAGGCGATTTACACGCTTTAAATTAGCACCTAAATCTGAATAACCCACCCTAGAAGCGGAACGTAAATAGATACGGCCTCGAGACAGATCTATCCGAACCTCAACATCATCAATGAATCCAAGAAAACGGCTTTCAAAAACCGCAGAAAGATAAGAGTTTGATTGAATCTGGACATCACCGCCCGCTTCTTCAATCACCGCTTTCACTAGTTGACTGATCTCCTCTGGGTTATCCATATGGGATGGGATAACAAAGGGCTCCGCATAATGACTGGCGTCATCTGGATACTCAGTACAGATACAGTTTGGTTTCTCAGTGCAACGGGCCAACTGGCCATCAATCAAACCGATAGCGCGCCCCTCTTTAGAGGCGATCGCCATAAACCAGAATGCCAAAATAACAACTAATGGTAGGCCAAAAGCAAAAAATTCCATTTTTAAAAAACGCTTCCTTTTTACTACTGCCACGTCCCCTGCTCCTGAAGAAGTAGCTTCTGTTTCTGTGTAACTTGAAGCATACCAGTTTCAGAGACCCTGTACACAAAATCACCATTAGTAAATCGATAACCCAAGAATCGACAAGGCGAGACGCCATCTGCACAAAGTGTATGCTCAGTACGCCCCTGCAACCGGATACTATCCCCAGTTTTTAACGATCTACCTATGTATTCTACACGCTCACAAGTGACCTCTCCCTCTTCACACAAGACGGAAATAGTCACATTAAATGAATGGGTATATAGTACCTGCTCCGCTGCGGCACTCGCAATATGAAATCCACCACAGGCTGTAAAAAACCATAAACACAGCGCTTTACATCTCGAATTCACTACACTCATTTATTTCTCCCAAAAAAAAGAGCATCGATAAATCAATACTCTTTTCCCTGATGCTAAAAGCCCGACATTATTAATCGTCGCGGCTAGTAACTTCCAATAAGTGGTAACCAAACTGAGTTTTAATCGGACCTTGTACTACACCAACATCACCGGTAAAAACAGCAGTATCAAACTCAGGCACCATTTGACCACGGCCAAAAGAACCTAAATCACCACCCTGACCACCAGAAGGGCATGAAGAGTGTTTTTTTGCTGCTTCAGCGAAATCAGTACCTGCTTCAATCTCTGCTTTTAGCTGGTTACACTGATCTTCAGTATCAACCAAAATATGACGTGCTGTTGCGCGTGCCATCATTTAACTCCTAATTTCATTTATAATGGCGGCAACCTTACCCGCCCTCAGTGCTTTCGTCCAGTCGTAAACAGCACGATCTTTTATTCTAGTAATGGGCAGTTGCTACACTCAAAATAAACCCACCCTTATTCGCTTATCACTATAGCCATAACCTATGCCGCCGCGGCGACTTGCCATGGCGAGTACTTGAGCATCTGGCGGTAATGGCTCCAAATAACCTTTTTGGTAACACCACCCCACATAGATAGCGGCGCGTGCTACCTGACCATAGATAAGACTCTCATTGAAGTAGTTACAGGCATCAACAAAATTATTCTTTGCCATCAAAATTTGCGCTAATGGAAAACGCGCATACTCTTCCCCTTGTGAAATACGGTCAGCATATGCCTGCTGTATATCCGCACTCATATAGCGCTGGATATCCTTCTCTAAACGATCACAAAATTGAATTGCCATCTCACTATCATGGTCCTTACAAACCTCTGGCAAATCACCCGCGACCCACGGCAACATTCGCGCGACAGAATGGTCTTGCGCCAGCATAGACCAGCGCTCTTTCTCAAAAATATAAGCGATAGAAATCAAGCGACCCAAAGGGTTTATCCCTGTAAAGTATTGCGCTTTAATTTTCGCCGACCACTGATCAGCAAGGCGCTCATTTTGATCGACTATATACTGGTTCGCCCGCCTGCTATAAAACGCTTTTTCTGCATGATGCCCAAACTCATGTAGCAAGACATCAAGCAACGCGCCCTCTAAAACCGCCTGGTGCTGTTGGAAAACCTGCTTACCTGGCTCTTTTAGATTAGCCCACCGATAGGGTCGGAGAACCGATATAGCATGATGCTCAGCAATCGTTTGGGAGAAATAATATTGCAGATATTGTTCAACAAATTGAGGCTGCTTAAGATGAAGCGCCAATTGGTAAGCCTCACTGTACGCGGACAACCCTTGAAGAAAACGTACATTGAGAAGTATCTTGGGCGGCGTAGATTCTAGTGCAAATGCCATCGCACTAGAGTGCATATTATCAACGATATTAACTTGAACTTGATTCAAGATGAATTGCTGCTTTTCAGGCAAAGAATCCACGACCGGCTGTATCTTTTCAGATACCAATCTCTGAACCAAAGGCAAATACTGCTCGGTTGTACCTGTTACTTCAATCGCTTTCGCCACGGAGAGGTTGAGAGTAATGATAGTTACAACGGCAGCTAATCTGAGGACGAAACGCATATCGAACCTCCTGCGGCCAACCTATACGCTGTTATTAGCCTATCTAAAACAGCAATATATAAAATATAGGTTATTTTTTAAGCAGAAAGTTCAACATGAGAATTAATCAGGCTGTGTAAAGCCTATTTTTGCCCCCAGGTATCGGTATAGATCATATCCTCTAATTGAGTGCGCTTCTCCCACTGAGCAAGTTCAAGCTCGGGTTTCTTAAGGAATTCTGAGACATAGCCCACACAAAGATAGGCAACAGGCACCACTCCCTCCGGTAGATCTAACAACTCTATTAATTTCTCTTTTTGAATGATTGATACCCAGCCAACCCCTACATTTTCAGCTCTAGCAGCCAGCCAAAAATTCTGAACGGCACAGACCGTACTGTAAAGATCCATCTCTGCTTGATGGGTTTTCCCTAATACAACAGGCCCACCTCGTTTGCGGTCACAAGTGATACAAACATTCAAAGGGGTATCTAATATTCCCTGCAACTTTAAACTTTGATAATGACTACGACGCCCCTCATCAAACATCTTCGCCGCTTCATCATTGGCTTCCACAAAGGCGTCATAAATATTGCGCCGCTGCTCAGCATCTCGTATTAAAATAAAATTCCATGGCTGAGACAGGCCAACGGATGGCGCATGGTGTGCTGCGTGCAGGATATTGGTAAGAACCTCATCTGGCACATCATCAGGCAAAAACTGGCCGCGAACATCCCGACGTCCATAGAGTATCTCGTAAAAATGATCGCGTGCTTCAGGCGTTATATCTTGTTGTTTTTGCTGTTTAGAAATGGAAGACATCTTTTACTCAAATAATGATACTGATCGATCTATGCTTAACAGGGTAAATCGCTATCAGCCAAAAATTGCTCGGTATAATTGCAAACCAAACAATAACACTAAACTGGCTAATGCTAACCATAATGCTCGCAGAAATCTTGTACGCTTTAAATTACGCAGACCTGATACCTTCAAAAGCTCATACGTAAGCTCTACTTGTATATCAGCGCTTTTTAACGCCTTTAAATAGTGACTCGTGGTTTCTGCATCCTCACTGTCTGTGAAGAAAAGCTTTCTTACCTGCGAATGCTCTTCGCCTATTCGAGGTGCTGTTTTTCGGGTCGGAAACAAAACAGCTCCAAACAAAATAATGGGGCTTATGACGAGCACCCAAGAGAGAATAATGGCAAAAATATTGGCTAAGTAATCATCTCGAGTAGGCAACATAGAGCCTATGGTATGGATCAGACCTGCGGTAAAAATATAACCCACCCCAACAATCTGGGCCTTAGTGTCAAAACTTCGAACATGCTCTTCAGCTGATTTAAGCGCCGCGTATAAAAAATCAGTAGACTGCTTTTCTTGATTCAACGGTTCCTTTAACTCTTCACCCGATTGCATAATCTACCCTTCAGCACGTCTATATCGTCATTCATACTAAACATAAAGCCTGATCACAGATTGCGCAATTCGCAGACATAAAAAAAGCCCGCAACAGCGAGCTTTTAATATGCAGGAGATCAGTTAAGCAGCGGAGTCAACATTCTGATCGCTTTGCTCAATCAAAGCCGCATGCAAGGCAATGACAGCCGGCTCATAATCTTCTTCAGATACTAGGCATTGCATCTCAACCTGTCGAATAGACTGATGTAGAGCCATGACATTAATGTCCGCTTCAGCCAATGCACTGACTGTACGTGCTAAGATACCTTTTACTTTCATATGCGAACCAATGGCAGAAACAATCGCAAGGTTATGTAAACAGATTTGGCCTTCTGGATACATCTCTTCCATCAAGCGCGCTGCACGGTTAACCATCTTGCGAGAGCCACCAACATAGTAAGTAATACTGTTGGCATCCGCATCTTTATTGATGACATAAAGCTTCAATTGAGCCAGCAGCTTTGATATTTCGATATCGTAAGCAGCGTCACCAAGCATCTCTTGGTCGAAGATCTCAATGCCGAACACATCTTTACGGCCAGCAATAATTTCAACACGTGGAGCATCACTATGATACTCCTGGCTGATAATCGTCCCTTCATGTTCTGGCTCAAATGCATTCTTGATACGGAGCTTAACACCGTTACGACGTAAACCTTTTGCCGCTTTCGGGTGTATCGCTTCCATGCCTAGGTTTGATAACTGATCGGCAACATCATAGTTAGTCGCACCAATCGTCACTACATTATCAGTGCCGACAAGCATCGGATCAGCAGAACTCAAGTGGTACTCTTTATGAATAATTGCTTCATTAGCGCCCGTTACCGTCGCGATCATGCTGAAAGTCATTTCGCTATAACCGCGATCAAAGGTCTTCATCAACCCCTCTTCGCAATGCGTATAACCTGTTGCGATCAACATTTCAGAAGCAATATCAACATCAGAAAACTGTTGTTGAATCATCTCTTCAAACGGCAGTGGTTGATCCATATGCCAACCGGTCAAATCGACAAAGCGAGCATTGATACCTGACTTTCGCAAGGCAAGCACAGAGTTATAAGCACTATGAGCTTCACCAATCGATGCCAGCATCTCACGTACTTTCATCAGATGCTCTTCCAGCTGGAAATGCCCGTAAGTACATAGATGGTGCAAGCTCTTCATACAATCACGCACATCATTAAGGCGCTCAATAACAAAGCTATCTGCAGCATTACGCTCAAATTCAGCATCAGGAAATAACTCAGCGTTAATCTCCTGCATGCGAGCTTGAACATTATTGAGCTCATCTACCCAAGCTTGTTCTGTTTCAGCATTAGCAAAGCGCGCATAAACCCCAGGTTCACCCGTCTTCTTATGCTCAAGTAGATAGTTCGTAATACCGCCGTAAGCAGATACTACAAAAATTCGGTTATACAGTTCCTCTGGGGTCGTGCGTTTACCCACCAGAATAGTGTCCATCAATTCCTCAAAGCGGCTCATTGACGTGCCGCCGATCTTCTCAACTGTATGCATTGTCTTTCCGGATATAACAGGTTTGGCTTTAGAAACAGGCCCAAAGCAAAAAAATTGGGCACAAATTTTACACCAATATGATGATTTTGTGACCACTTTATTTCTGGAAGGCATAAAAAAAGCCCTGCAAACGTCAATTTGCAGGACTTTTTCTCGGAAAGTTTAACTTTTTAGCTAAACATCCCTTTAAACATAAAGAAGAATACGATCGCTAAACCGGCACCGGCTGGCAGTGTCACCACCCAAGAAACGAAGATCGTACCAACAATTCGCAAGTTCAAAGCAGCCATGCCTCGCGCTAAACCTACACCCAACACAGCACCTACAAGAGTATGCGTTGTAGAGATAGGCAAGCCCGTACCTGATGCAAATACCACGGTTGTCGCAGCAGCTAGCGTTGCGGCAAAACCACGGCTTGGCGTCAGCTCAGTAATGTTATTGCCTACCGTCGCAATAACCTTGTGACCGTACATAATCAAGCCCGCCACGATACCGCCACCACCGAGTAACAGAATCCATACTGGCATTGCTGTCTTCTGAGCAACTTCACCACCTGCAGCGACAACACCAACAACGGCTGCCAAAGGCCCTACCGCATTAGCCACATCGTTGGAACCATGAGCAAAAGCCATAGCACACGCGGTAAACATCATCAGAATACCAAACAGCTTCTCAACACTACTAAAGTGATGTTCACGATCAGCGTCAGGATCCGGCGTGATGCGTTTCTGCATCTGCATGCCGATAAGCATTACGATAATACCGATCACTACAGATGCGCCTGCACTTTGGAACCAGCTAAAATCTAAACCAACATGCTTTAGGCCCTTAGTGAAAGTCACCATCGACACCATAAAGCCAACTAGGAAGATATAACCTGGGATGTACTTCTTTGCATTCGCAAATGGATTGTCTGTATCTAAAATGAGTTTTTGCACACTCCTAAAGAGGAAGAAAGCTACCAAGCCTGCGGTCACAGGAGACACAACCCAGCTAGCAACGATCTTCGATACCTTAGCCCAATTAACCGCATCAACAGAGATACCTACCGCTGCGAAACCCACTATCGCACCCACAATAGAGTGAGTGGTTGATACAGGCCAACCGAAATGGGTAGCGATTAAAAGCCAGATACCCGCCGCTAGTAGTGCAGATAGCATACCAAACACAAGCAGCTCAGGTGTGCCGGCTAACAACCCTGGGTCAATAATTCCCTTACGAATCGTTGCAGTTACTGCACCACCCGCAAGGTATGCACCCATAAATTCAAAAATTATAGCGATCATAATCGCTTGCTTTAAGGTTAGCGCTTTAGAGCCAACCGAGGTTCCCATTGCGTTGGCAACATCATTTGCGCCTACGCCCCAAGCCATGAAGAAACCAAATACACATGCAAGGATGACGATAATATCGCCGTACTGAGCAATAATTTCCATTCTAATATACCGAAACTAGTTAGCGAGCAACGAGTAGCTGCAAGCGGCTACCGACTTGTTGAGCACGATCCGCCAGATCACCAATTAGGGTGATTACCTGATAAAGGAACATGACATCTACTGGAGGCAATTCTTTTTCAATACTAAAGAGCTTTAAACGAATCGCTCGTTCATGCTCATCAGTACGATGCTCAAGTGCATCAAGCTGATCTAGCATTTTCTCGATCACGTCAATCTCATGACCACCGAAACCACTATTCACCAACTCATCCAGCTCTTTAAGAGCTGTCAGTGCTTGTTCAGATGTAGTCAGTGCTACTCGAACAAACTCAGTCATATCAGTTTGCATAATGGCTGGTACGGCCATTTCGCGTCCTAGCATCAAACCGGCAATATCTTTTGCTCGATTCGCAATTTTGTCCTGCATTCTCACGACTTCAAGAAGGTCCGTGCGGGGAACTGGCAGAAAAATACTTTTCGGAAGATTTTGACGAATCTCCTTTTTCATCGCATCCGCGTCGCCTTCTAAGACGGCAATACGATTCTGTATTTTTTCAGCTTCCTGCCAATCATCAGCGATAACAGCTTCGAAGAATGGAATAAGCTCTACAGCACATTCCTGCGCTTTAGCGATGTGCTCTTGCATCGGTTTGAACGGAGAACGTGCAAACATTTGCAAAAATGGATTATTGGTGGAGACCATACAACGCACCTTAAGAATCGGAGAACAATTTTTGAATACAATACAACTGCATTCAGGCGCGCGAATTATGACGGATTTATGACCGCGAGTAATTACAGAATTGTTACAATTTAGTCATTTTTTGGTAAAAAAAGTGAAATATTTGATCTCAAACAGCGGGCCGATATACATGGTGAATTGCTTGTAAATCGAAAGCATAACAATGTATATACATATAAAGTGAGCGGATTTATTAACATATATTGCGTTATTTCTTCACAAAGAGATAACCATCTTCACCACAAGCACTTATATCCACTTCATGCTTCAGCAGATCTAACCCTTCAAAACGAGATAGATATTCGTCAGGCTGTAAGCAGAAACGCTGAGAGAAGCCCGTTCTTTGATGATGCAAATGATTAAACGTTGTGATCAAAAGTGTGCCTTGCGGCTTAAGGCGTTCGATTAAATGCGACCAAAGCGCGTCAATCGGTTTGTAACGACAGATAACGATGCTATCAAACAGTGCCAACGCTGAGAGATCAATCTGCTCTGCCTCAAGATCTACCTGATAGGTTTCAACCTCATACCCCTGCTGTTGGCATCTTTTCGCTAACAAACTTAACCCTACGGATGAGATATCAGCGGCGACAGTTTGAAATGACTTCTCCAATAAGAAAAGACTCGCAGCGCCGTCGCCGGATGCAAGATCAAGCACGCGTCCTGATTTTAACTGTTGCCAGTTCTGTAGCAGAAAAATAGGCGGGGATGGCGTACCCGGTTTATCAAGCTTATCCCGATAGCGCTTATCCCATTTAGCTTGAGCTTTTGACATAAGCAGGCTATCCATCTTCATCAATTAACTTAGTTGCGGCAATGCATTCATACTGTCGAAAACCTTGGGCACTCCAAAAGTCATTCGCTGCTTTATTGTCAGGATGCCAGCCAACTTGCACTGAAGTTACATCCCGTTCTTTTAACCATGCTTTCGCACGATGCACTAATGCAGCGCCAACTCCCCCACGCCTATCTTTTTCGTTGACCCAAAGATTAAACAGTACTGCACTTTCAGGAGACTCATACCCAGCCTGTTGATTACGAATAACAGATAAAGTGCCACATACCCCGTCCCGCTCAGCTATTAAGACCACTGCATCTTCTCGAGATAAGCAGCTTTCAAGCGTCCTGCTTAAATTCTCTTGCTGCTCTATCACATTGACCGTACCGAATGGTGAAAAATGAAACTTAGGTAACTCTAGCGTAAGACGTTCCCACATTGGATAAATATGTGTCTTATCTGAAGGCGCTGCAATTGATATCGTTAAATCTTTCAACACATCTTTTCCTTATGCTTTCACCTACATACTTAAAGTAAAGTATATACTTTAGCCATTCTATGCTGACTAAATAAGGATTCAAGCGGCTAACTCAAGCATCAGTTGCTTATACCATGTTGAAATACGGCCATCCGTTTCATCACGCTGCCAATCTTCATCGAGCGCTAAACCAACAAAATGTTTGCCATCCTCAGTCAGTGCTTTGGATTCATCAAACTCATACCCTTCGACCGGCCAATGCCCAATGATGGTTGCGCCTTGCGCTATTACTTTGTCATGCAGCATACCCATGGCATCAACAAACCATTCTGGATAGCCAAATTGATCACCCAAACCAATAAACGCAACCTGCTTGCCTGAAAAATCGATTACATCGACTTCGTCCCACACATCTTGCCAATCTTCCTGCACCTCACCATAGTCCCAGGTTGGTAATGCAAAGATTATCGTGTCATAGCCATCAACTAAACTGAGTGGGGTATCGACTACATCATAAAGATCTATATCGCCTTCCGACCATACAGACTTTACTTTTTCAGCAATATCACCGGTGTTACCGGTTGTCGTTCCATAGAAAAGAATTGTCTTCATACTTTTACCTAAATCACACAAATGCAAATGATAACAAGTATCATTATCTAATAATTCAGTATGGAAGCAAGTAAAAGTGAGAATATCTAAATGAAAAAAATTAAAGGAATCGTGAAGTCTACGAATAAGGAAGAAGAGGTTTAAAAAATAGAAACAAAATAGAAACAAAAATGCCCAGCAAAAGCCGGGCATTTTTCAAGATCTTTTAAGCGCTCTCTTTGACGCTCTTTTATGCACTATGCGGGTGTCATCTCTTCATCAAAATCAGACTCAAACTCCGGCTCTGGTTCTACCTCTGCCATTGGTTTCTGAGCGCCTTTTTTATTGACGTTTTTCTGATGAATCTTATCTAACTGTCTATCAATTTTATCTGCCAGAGTATCTAAGGCAGCATATAGATTATCAGCAGTTGCTTTGGCAAAAATGTCTTTGCCCGCTATATGAATTGTTGCTTCTGCTAACTCTTCGCGATCATTTTTCTCTAAAATGACATGTGCGCTAGTGATAACTTCATAGCGTTCTTGGCTGTTATTTAGCCACGCTTCAACTTTCTCTTTGATACCTTCTGAAACTTTCGCATTGCGGTGAGTGATTTTAATGTTCATGTGTAAATCCTTAATGCAATGTTGCTATTAGAGGACCCGTTAATTAGTGTTCTTAAGTCCCCTTTACACTTACAGTAGTACCACTCTTACCGGGGAATACAAGTACTTTTTTTCATCCAAAGAAAAAAATTGATGTAGGACGTGAAAATTGAACATTCTCTATTCAATTGTTGCTTGTAGCTGTCGTTGAGCGCTTAGAAATAATCGAAATTACCCCTGCCCCAATAATCAAGATAATACCTAAAATACTGTTAAGCCCTAACAGCTCATCCCACAACAACCAACCAAATAATGCAGCAAAGGCCACCGACGTATAAGTATAAGGGCCGAGCTGCCCTGCCGGCGCTAAGCCATAGCCCTTACTTAGTAGCAATTGCGCAATCGTCGACGTTAATGCCATCAACACCAACCATGCGGTTTGTACAAGCGTTGGTGTTTTCCAACTCAGTAACGCGGGAATAAGCGCAAGTAATGTACTGATTAAAGCAAAGTAAAATACAACCTTCTGCGGTGTTTCTGTCGTACTCATCCGTCGGATTATCACCTTAGCCAAAGCGCCAAGCATTGCACCGAAAAGTGCAATTAACACCACAAAGTTAACACTCTCCTGACTTGGATTAAGCACCAGAAAGACGCCAAAAAAACCAACGACTATCGCCACTTTTACACGATTAGTAATCCGTTCGCCTAGCCACCACAAACCAAACAGAGGGATAAAGAAAGGTGCCGTTTGTTTAATCAGTGCCGCTTCAGCCAAAGGAAGATGCCCCCATGCATAGTAGAGGCACATCATCGCCGTTACCCCAACCGCCGCTCTAAACAGGTGCAGATTAAGATGCTGAGTTTCTATCGCCTTTAAGCCTGCACGCATCAACCAGGGTATAAGCAGCAGTAACGCAAACAGGTTACGTGCAAAAACAATCACCTCGGTTGGGAGTTCGCCCGTGATCTGCTTAACGATCATGCCCGAAGCGACTAAAAAAAACTCCGACAACACAATCAGCAGTGCGCCTTGATAAAGCGTATTTTGCGGCATTCAATTCCTAAAGAGATAGATGGCAATACGCTATTAAAAGCGCTGGATAATCCGTGCAGTCATAAACGGCCCTAAAAACCGTACTAAAAAACTGCACTAAAAACGTACGGAAAAAGAGAGAGCCCCTAAAAAGGGGCTCCTATCATTAGGCGATCACTGATCGTTACACTTCGATGATCTCGTAATCGTCGCTCAATGTATCGGCCTTTGCTTGGCTCGTCACAACCGCCACACTTGGTTCGGCATTTAACAGATACGTCTCTGCAACACGCTTAAGATCCGCAATAGTGACTTGCAAGATACGTGAGCGTATTTTCCGGCGCTGCTCCGGTGTACGGCCAAACAAACTGCTATGGTACGCCTGCTTCGCCTCTCCTGCTGGAGAACCCGGTTTATCGATAGAACTCACGACACCTAGTATCGCTTCCTCTAATTTCTGCTCATCATGATCGTTGTCTAACAACCATTTAATCGATGCATCAAAATCATCCAATGTTTCGCTCAGTCGAGGGTCACGGTAAGAGAAGAAACGGAAAGCCGCATCGCCAGAATCTTGACCGGCACCAGAGCCATAAGCACCACCCCGTTCACGAATCGCTCTATGCAAGAAGCCATTACGCAGGAAATCACCCAAGATCGTTAACGCAGCGGCATCGGGATGTTCAACCGCTACCGTCGGATACGCTTTGGCACAGAAACTCACTTGCGTACTGGTAACCCAAGCCTGTTTTACCTTATCCCGTAATGACGAAAGCGAGAATGAGGATGATTGCGTATTGCTGCTATCAGCCCAAATCGACTCCACATAGGCTTGTAGCGCCGCTTGATGCTCCTCTTCCGCCACCATCAGGAACTCGCGAGGTGACTGGCAGATTTTCTCATGCAGAGCCGATAGATTTTCAGATAACGCCTGCAAAGCCTCTGTATTCTCTAAACTATCATCAAGCTCTTTGTAATAACGAATGGACTCTAGACCTTTTGTCGCCTGCGCTAAGGCAGCAGCGGGGCTCATCTTCGAGGTCGCGGCCATCATCGCTAGCGCATGGCCTTGGCCAGTAATGCTTTGCTCTTTACGGGTACGTTGCTGAGAAACCACCTCTTTAATACGTGGCAGCTCATCAAATCGTGCCTTTTCAAGGGTTTCTTTCAGTAGATCAGCTAGCTGCACCTGTTTTGAAACAAGCGCTTTACCCGATAACGTGAAGTAACCTTTAACATCTTGCTCATCTGCAGGTGTACCGCGAACAGAAGCGAACGCATGAATACCACCCGTCACTTCTGTTTGGTACTGCTGATTCTCTTGATAAGAACGATCACCGCAACCTAACTCAGTCAAAAGGTAGCTATAAAGCGGCAATAGATGCTGTTCCTCTTGGTTCAGCGCAGGCATCTGCATAACCACTTGATGGTAAACCAAACCATTGGTTGCACGATCAAAACGTACAAACGGCAGGGACGATTCAACCGTCGTGGGCTCTGGCACAGACATATCATCAGGTACATCGGCCAGTGTCACTTTCGGCAAGATAGATTCATCATCTTCT
>Ga0193964_1000301_pt1 | contig 24160 bp, 16 predicted proteins | sample FB_7_MG_FD_140323 | JGI IMG/M metagenome (GOLD analysis project Ga0193964, IMG submission 140323) | Microbial mat bacterial communities from the Broadkill River, Lewes, Delaware, United States - FB_7_MG | ecosystem: Environmental > Aquatic > Freshwater > River > Microbial mats | place: USA... | reverse complement strand
TGTTTGATGAAGAGATCGAGGAGATTAGTTACTTCGATCCGTTGACAGGGGAGGTGTTGCGTCGGGTTCCACGTGCGACCATTTATCCTAAGTCGCACTATGTTACACCTCGTGAGACGCTACTGGCTGCCGTTGAAAAAATTAAAGACGAGCTACGTGATCGCTTGGAGCAATTGCGTGATAATCAAAAACTGGTTGAAGCGCAACGGTTAGAGCAGAGAACGCTCTATGATATGGAGATGATCATGGAGCTAGGCTACTGTTCAGGTATTGAAAACTACTCGCGTTATTTATCCAATAGAGAGCCTGGCGCAGCGCCTCCTACCCTGTTTGATTACCTTCCGGATAATGCTTTATTAGTGCTTGATGAGTCTCATGTGACAGTGCCGCAAATAGGGGCAATGTACCGTGGAGACCGTTCCAGAAAAGAAACCTTGGTTGAATATGGTTTCCGCTTGCCCTCCGCATTGGATAATCGCCCAATGAAGTTTGAAGAGTGGGAGCAAGAATCGCCACAGATGATTTTTGTTTCCGCCACGCCAAGTAAATATGAAGCGGCGAATCAGCAAGCGGTGGTTGAGCAAGTTGTTCGACCGACAGGGTTGGTTGACCCTCAGGTTGAGGTGCGCCCAGCGTCAACGCAAGTCGATGACTTGCTGTCTGAAATTCGTAAAGTGGTTATCAACAACGAACGCGTTATTGTGACTGTTTTAACTAAAAGAATGGCTGAGGACTTGACCGAATATCTTGATGAACATGACGTAAGGGTGCGTTATCTGCATTCAGATATTGATACGGTTGAGCGTGTTGAAATAATAAGAGACCTCCGTATCGGCGAGTTTGATGTGTTAGTGGGTATTAACTTACTGCGTGAAGGGATCGATATGCCAGAGGTGTCCTTGGTGACGATTTTGGATGCAGATAAAGAGGGCTTCTTACGTTCAGAAACCTCCATGATTCAAACCATTGGTCGTGCCGCACGAAATGTAAATGGTCGTGCAATTCTTTATGCCGATCGAATAACCGGTTCCATGCAGCGAGCAATGGATGAAACCGAAAGGCGCCGTAAGAAACAGATCGCTTTTAACGAAGAGCATGGCATTGTACCGAAAGGTATCAGCAAATCGGTTGCCGATATCATGGAAGGTGCAAGTACGATACCGGGACGTAAAGCCACACGAACAGCGAAGAAAGTGGCTGAAGAAACCGGTGATTATCAAGTCGATCCAGCACAGATGACGCCAAAAGAGCTATCGAAGGCAATGGCACGCATTGAAGATAAAATGTATGAAGCGGCGAAGAACTTGGAGTTTGAAGTGGCCGCCAGACTTAGGGATGAGCTGCAAACATTGAAGCAGCATAGTTTTGTTAGCTAGTCTTGACTACACTGCTTATAAACAGGGTGGCAGGTCACTTTTACCCTAGAGCCATACTATAGAGTCATAATACAGAGCCGTTGCGAAGGGAGAAGGATAAATGGCTAAACAATCGATTACGTTTATGTTCTTAGCAATTTTTCTTGCTTCGAATGTCGCTGCTCAGGATAAAGCGGCATCGGTGGTATTGAGTATTGGCAAGAATGTTGCCCAACAGCCCGATCAAGAGCGCCGTACGCTTAAGCGTAAATCTGCTATTTATCAAAATGATCAGATTATGACGGGAAGCAAGGGGCAGCTACAGCTTCGATTTACAGACAATTCTCGTCTCTCTTTACGACCGGAAACGATATTTCGAGTCGATGAGTACCGATACCAAAATTCATCACCAGAAAAGGGCCGTTCAGTTTATCGTTTGTTAAAAGGCGGGTTACGTACGATCACGGGCGCGATTAGCGATGCGAATGTTGAAAATTATCAAGTTAAGACTCCTATTGCGACTATAGGCGTTCGTGGGACGCATTACTCTCTTTTTTACTGCGATAAGTCTTGCAAGGAAACAACCCGTTCCAAGATCGGTTTGTATGGTTATGTGTTGGAGGGTGAAATCGTTCTTGCCAGTGATAGTGTTCGTGCGCCCATTCAAGCAGGGCGCTATTTCTTTTTAGGGGGCAATGGCAGTAGTTTAAAAATACGGAAAACTGCCTTCGACCTGTTTGAAAAGCTAGAAGGTTTAGGCCCTGATCTGATGTCTGAAACAGCGGGCGGAACTATTCCTGCATTGGATATTAATAATACGTCAATTGGAACGGACCCTCAGACACCGCGATCTCCTGCGGGTCCACCGACCTATCCATGATTTACCCTTATAAGATATTGGTATAAATAATAGGGGTTTAAGATAGAACTACTGAATAAAGACTGATAGTGTTTGAATCTATTTATTAATTTGAGCTGGAGTGACGGGTGTTCAGGAGATTATCTGGGTATCTTACAATAGGTTTGTTGTGTTTACCGTTAAGTGTAGAAGCTAATACGACAGATGAGCTTTCTGACCTTATTGAGCAAGGCAAGTATAAACAAGCTTACCAACTGTCACTTCGGCACTTAGCCGATCTTGAAGGGGATCCTGCGTTTGATCTGCAGTATGGCATTGCTGCGATTGATAGTGGTGAGATCAGTGAGGGTGTCTTTGCACTTGAACGTGTTCGTTTTCTTGAGCCAGGCAATGCATTAGCCACACTGGAGTTAGCGCGCGGCTATTATCTTCTTGAGCAGTTTGAAAAGGCAGAGCGGTTATTTGAAGAGGTGCGCAAGCTTAACCCTCCTGTTGAAGTTCAAGTACGCATTCAAAACTTTTTGGCGCTGATTGATAAAAAAACCACAGTACCCCCTACGCAATTTAATAGCTTTGTAGAGCTTTGGGCGGGTTATGACAGTAATATTAATTCCGGACCTGGTGGTCAGACGAATGTTGTGACCTTAAGCGATAATGCGCTTGGCCGAGGGGACCCTTATTATCAGTTAAGAGCCGGTGCAAGTATCGATCATGCTTATCGTCCTGATAAGTCTCTCTCTTTTGGGGTAAATGCAGATCTGCGTTATTACGATACAGAAAGCGAGCAGGACTACAAGAATATTAGTTTCAATGGCGGTCATCTTTGGAAAGCGGATACTGAACAATATCTTATTAATTTTATGTTTCAGCAATACCAGTTAGCTAATGAAGATTATCGAACGCTTCTCGGTGTCAATGGCGTTTGGAGTAAACAGTTAAGCGCTAATAGTTTGGTTAAGGCATTCGTAGGAATGAATAACTTAAATTATCAAACTCAAACCTGGAAAGACGCTAACCAATTTAATGTTGGTGCTAATTATCTTTTTGCAGGGGAAGGTTCGTGGAGTCCGCTGTATTTTGCTGGAGGATTTGTTGGCAGCGAAGACCCTAAAGTATCTGGAATCTTGGCGGATGGACAGGTCGACCGACTTTTTTATGGTGGTAACTTTGGCGTGCAGTTAACGCCATTTAAAGATTTTTCGTTAACCCCCGCACTAACCTATCAAGTAAGTGATTACCAAGGTGAAGATTGGATTTATAACATCAAAAGAAAAGATGATTTTGCGATGTTAAATTTTAACCTTGAGTGGGTATTACAGCCAGCTTGGACGCTGTTAGCGAACTACAGTTTTACTAAAGCTAATTCTAATATTGAACTCTATGACTATGACCGGCAACAAGTGATGCTGGGCGTACGGTATAACTTCCAGTGAGGCATGTTGCTATGAAATCATTATTGTGTGCTTCGCTACTTTTACTTTTATCGAATATATCCTTTGCTGCTCAGCAAAGTATTGGCTCTGTGATTTTGAGTTTTGGTCAGAATACAGCGGTTTCTGATGTGAGTGGCGAGAGAAAGTTAAAACGCAAGTCAGATGTTTATGCGGATGACTTACTGAAAACCGGTGCAAAAGGCCGCTTACAGATACGTTTCTCTGACGGCTCAAGGTTGTCTTTAAAGCCGGATACTGAATTTAAAATTGCTGAGTATCAATTTGAGAGTGATAAACCCGAAGAGGGGAAAGCGATCTATAAACTGTTGAAGGGCGGAATGCGTACAATTTCCGGTCAGATCGGTAAAGTTGATAAAGAGGATTATAAATTAGACGCTGTTGTTGCAACCATCGGTATACGCGGAACAGATTTCAGTATTAATAAAGTGGGCGACAAAGTAAGTGGCTCTGTTGCTAGTGGTAAGATCAATGTTGCTGCAAAGCAAGGCGCTAATCGTGATATTGCCAAGGGGCGTTCGTTTCAGCTAACGGGTCCTAAAGGGGCAATCTCTGTTTTTAAAACCCCTCCTTCTGAACAGCTCGAAGGCGAAGAAAACAAAGAATCATCAGAAGAGTCATCAGAAGAATCAGATGATACTGGCACAGAGGATGAAAGCGAGGCAAGTTCAACGCAAGATAGTGAAGAGTCTGAGTCGTCTACAAATGGGACGGATGAGAGTGCTTCATCTGAGCAGAACTCTACTGAAAGTACCGCTTCAGATAGTACGAGCGCTTCTGATTCAGAGACCCCATCGTCTACCAGTAGTCTCTCTTTAGATACATCGTCAACCACGACAAGTGATAGTAGTGCTGGCACAGTGCCTGCTTCAAACCCTACATCAGAAGGAGGGCAAGCGGTTGTTATTGCTGCGCCAGACCCTACTGGTGTTGGTGAGGCAGCGCCGACAGGAAGTGTAGTCGCTCTATCGTTTACTGAAAACGAACCAGGTAAAGGTTTACGTGCAAGTTCAGGGCGTGTTGAGGTGAATGGGCAGTCAGCTATCACTGTGGATAGTTCTATCGGAACTGGGGATTTAGTAACAGGCCTAGTCTATATAGATCAAAATAGTACCTCTTCAGATAATTGTTCGCCTTGTACTATGTCGGGCCCTTCCAATGCCGGTAATGTGGTGAATAACTCAAACAAAACCTTAGGTGGCTCAAAGGTCACTTGGGGGCGTTGGGCAACAGGGTTTACGGTAATTGAAAATGGTGTGCAGTCTGAAACAACAGGCAGTTTCCATTTTATGTTCGCTGATAATCTAACACCAAACTCGGTTATGACCAGTAAAACGGGTGATTTTGTTTATCGTTTAGAATCGACTGCGGGAGCTTATACCAATCCAGAGATCGAAACGGGTGCAACCGGCACCTTAAATGATTTTGTTGGTAGTGGCGGAACAAATGGTCACTTATATAGTGGCACGTATTTTAGAGTTGATTTTGATACCCAGAAGCTTCTTGAAATAGGTATTGAAGCAAATGTTTCAGGTGGTTCTTATAAGCTTCGTGAAGAGGTTGGAGCGGATCTATCATTAAGTAATGTCTTAAACGGTAATGATGTGAAGCTTGCTGGCACTTGTACTGGAGGCAGTTGTAGCGGTGGTACGACGGATCTGTCAGGTCGAATGACAATTGATTTTGTTGGCAGTGCTGGTGAAGGTGCAATCACAAGTTATGGCGCGTCCGGTACAAATGCATCTACCGGAACCACAGCAACGATAAGTGGAACGATCTTATTAGAGGGTACAACGTCCCCGTAGTTTTTAAGTTAAACCTCAATAGTGAGCTTTATTGATCGTAACAGGCTGTTAATTACCTAGGTTGATAACATCACTATGGTGTAATCGGTCAATCTGCCACTCGGGTAAAAGCTGACGGCATTGCTGCATAATCGTATCTTCAAAGCCAGGTTTTAGGTGAGTGATCATTATCCGGGCATGATGTTCTAATTGGGCAAGCTGCTGTTTTAGATGGCTTGGTGTGAGGTGGCCGCTGAGACGAGCAAGCTCATCGACTTCGTCGGTGAATGACACGTCAATAATTAGAAGGTCGGGTTTTTTCGTGTTTAAGATTGGCCATAGGCTATCGTTGATTCCTGAATCACCACTAAAGGCAAATGACGCATGCTCATCGGAAACCAAGTAGCCAACGGTCGGCGTTGGATGTTCGGCGGGCAATACCTCGATTGTTTTTTCTTGTAATCTGAGAGAATCGCCTACAGAGATCTTATGCAAGTGAATGATTGGGTTTTGCTCTGGTAAGCAAGTGTAATCCGGCCAGATAGTCCAATTAAATATATGATTTTCGAGTGCTTCGATAACTTCTGGCAGCGCATGAATATGGATAGGTTCTTGATGTTGGTCGTAGATGGTAGCCAACATAAGAGGAAGGCCGATGATATGATCAATATGGGCATGGGTGATGACCACATCTCTAATCGCTAACATTCGTTCCATTGTTAGCAATTCAATACCGGTACCGGCATCTACCAGCAACGAATCATCAATTAAAAATGTTGTAGTTTTAAGGCCTTGGCCGATACCACCGCTACAACCTAAAATTTCGATTTTCACTTCCCACCTCGAACGTGGCTATCTAAAATCAAGATAATAATTACAATTACATTATGGTAGTTAGGCATGACAAAAGCGATAGAAAAGGATACTCAGCAATTTTATTCACGCTTAACCAAAGTCCTGAGCAAAATATATCAGGCAAAACGCTTTGAAGATGCATACCCATTAGTTGAAAAAACACTATTGGCGCTTTTTAATGCTCAGCGTATCACCGTATATCAACGAAACCGTTCGAGCAAGGATATCGTTTCTCGTTTTAAAACGGGTCAAGATTTGCAAGAGATTAGGGTACCCATTACCGCCTCGTCAATTGCGGGGTATGTGGCACTGAGCAAAAAGCCTGTTGTGATTAAAGATGTAACGGATAGTGACGAGCTTCAGGCGATTCATCCTGCATTGCGTTTTAATGCTTCTTTTGAAAAAAATATTGAGTTTACGAGCCGCTCCATGCTGGTGCTGCCCATCTTATATCAAGATGTATTATTGGGTGTGTTACAGATTATCAATAGGCGAGATGGTGAGTATTTCTCTGCGATAGATTTAAAGCGGGGCAAGCAATTTGCAGAGTTGGTGGGGCAGAAGTTCCGCTATGATTTTGGCTGCACAGAACATCCCTTTGATTTTCTTATCGAGCAAGGGCTTATAGAAGAAAAGGCGTTTACTCAGTTAGAAAGTAAAGCGGATCAAAGAACACCTCTCACTCGACTGTTAAGAGATCATGCACGATTGACTAGTCAGCAAATAGGTCAATCCTTAGAGTGCTTTTACCAGGTACCGTTTATTGCTTATAACCCTGAGAAATACTTCCTGCACCCTTTGTGCGAACAAGTTAATAAGGCCTATCTAAAGAATAGCAATATAGCCCTACTATCCGAGCAGGGTAATGAAACCGTTTTTATCTTGATTGACGACCCTAACGATACTAAGCGATTGATTGAGATTAAAAACGTAGTGGGGCAGCATGATGCCCAGATCTGCGTTGGCTTAATCGACGATATTCATCAATACCTAGGTGTTGTGTCTACAAATAATGCCAGCGAGGGTGCCAACCTTAGTAGCATTTTAGATGAGCTAGATGATAGCCAAGATCTGGACGTTGATGATAATAGTAGTGAAGCAGAAGAGGTCTCTGAAGAGGACTCTACCGTTGTCCGCTTGGTAAATCGCGTGCTTTTGGATGCGAAAAGACTACGTGCATCAGATATACATATAGAACCTGGGAAAGGAAAGGTTCCGACAAGTGTGCGCATGAGGATTGATGGGGTGTGCCAGGAGATAATTCAGGTACCCGCGACCCATGCTAAAGCGACTGTTTCGCGTATTAAAATTATGTCTCGCCTAGATATTGCTGAAAAACGCTTGCCCCAAGATGGCAAATTCGCGGTAAGGCTTCAGGGGCAGCCGCTAGAGGTACGTGTAGCGACTATCCCGACGGTGAATGGCGAAGGTGTCGTTATGCGTTTACTGCAGAGCGGCGATCCTGTCTCTTATGATGAGCTAAACCTGTCGGCTAGAAACGCTAAAGGTTTGAAAGAGCTTCTCGAACATCCCCATGGGATTTTATTAGTGGTAGGTCCTACTGGTTCGGGTAAAACGACAACGCTGCATGCCTTACTGGCCACACTGAACACACCTGAAAAGAAAATATGGACGGCTGAAGACCCCGTTGAAATCACCCAGCCTGGGTTACAGCAAGTACAGATTCAACCGAAAACAGGCTTTACCTTTGCGGCAGCGCTTAGGGCGTTTCTGCGTGCAGATCCCGATATTATTTTAATTGGCGAGATGCGTGATAAAGAAACGGCGCACTCCGCCATTGAAGCATCATTAACCGGACACTTAGTGCTATCTACTCTGCATACCAATTCTGCGCCGGAGACCATTACTCGACTGTTGGATCTGGGTATAGATCCCGTTAGCTTTTCAGATGCACTACTCGGCGTATTGGCACAGCGACTTGTAAGAACCTTATGTCAAAGTTGTCGTAAGCCTTATAAGGCCAAACAGGAAGAGATTGATTATCTAACCCGGCGATACGGTAAGCATGCTGCTGAGTTGGGGCTAGGGGATAAAGTTAAGCTGTATAAAGCCGTCGGTTGTGCAGAGTGTAACCATACAGGCTATCGAGGCCGAACCGGAATTCATGAGCTGTTGGTTTCTACGCCAACCATGGCAGAGAAAATTAATGAGGGTGCTACGATCGGAGAGATTCGCCTTCAGGCAGAAAATGACGATATGCGTAGCTTGTTGCAAGATGGTATTTTAAAGGTATTAAAGGGCGATATAGACTTCGACCAACTGCGAAGAGTGATTGCGGAGTAAGCGATGAAGCAGCGTTGGATACGTACATTTTCAGGCTTTGCGCTTACTTTTCTGATGGTCATTCCGGTCGTAACCGGCGAACGTTCTGAGCTGCTAGAACGCTTTGAATATGACCTTTACGATATACGTTTACGTCAGTTTTTATCCACCGAAAAAGATCCGCGTATTGTTATTGTTGATGTCGATGAGGCCAGTCTTGCTGCTGAAGGACGATGGCCATGGAGTCGCGTAAAATTAGCCAAGATGCTCGATCAGCTATTCGACCAATATGGGGTCGCAATTGTCGGTTTTGATATGGTTTTTTCGGAAGCAGATCAAAGTATAGATCTTCAGCAAATGAGGCAGTTGATAAAGGAGAGTGATGGTGAGCAAGGCATCGAAGCATTGTTGCTCGCTTTAAACTCTGACAAGCAATTCTCGCAAGCTATTGCTGATCGTCCTGTGGTGCTCGGCTATCTGTTTGACCGCAGTACTAAGTTGTTACATGTTGGCCATCCTGGCAACCCTGTAGTACCTGAAGATCCCGTTCTAGCAACCTTACCTATCCCCGAAGCTAACGGCGTTATTTCGAGCTTAGATGAGTTACAAAGCGTAAGTGTTTGGAATGGGTTTTTCGATAACCCGATGGTCGATTCGGATGGCGTCTATCGGCGCGTGCCTGTTCTTCAGCGATTTCAAGGTGAATATTTTCCCTCTCTAGCACTGTCTATGATGCTTGCCCTGTTTGGTGAGGAGCAAGTGCAGCCGATTGTAGAAAGCGATGCGACTGGCGAGCGTAAAGCGTTAGTGGCTGTTGAAGTGGCCGGTATGCGTATTCCTGTGGATCAGCATGGCGCTGTTTTGGTTCCCTATCGAGGCCCGCAAGGAAGTTTTCCCTATATTTCAGCTACCGAGGTTATTCAGGGTACTGCTGACCCTGCCGCATTAGATGGAGCCATTGTTATGGTGGGTACCAGTGCTGCAGGATTGCTTGATCTCAGGGTGACACCCATGAGTAATCGTTATTCTGGTGTTGAGGTACATGCAAATATACTCTCAGGCATGCTGGATGAGCGGATACAGCATCAGCCTGATTACACACTTGGGGTAGAACTTGTTCAGCTTATTTTGAGTGGTTTGTTGCTTTCCATATTGATACCACGAGTGTCAGTGCTTGCCTCAACGATTGTGACATTGGTGATAAGTGCAATGCTGGTGGCATTTAATTTATACGCTTGGCATGAAATGTTATGGGTAATTCCATTGGGATATACCTTGGTGCTTATCTCGGTTTTGTACCTTTTTCAACAAACGACCGGTTACTTTTTCGAAACGAGAAATATAGCGCAATTGGCTAATCAGTTTGGTCAATATATTCCTCCAGAAGTTGTCGAAGAGCTAGGTCAACAAGCGCAGTCAGTTCAGCTCTCGGGTGAAAGTAGAGATATGAGCGTGTTTTTCTCTGATGTTAGGGGCTTTACCAGCTTGTCTGAGCAGCTCTCTCCTCAGCAATTAACACAGCTTATGAATATCTATCTGACGGGAATGACGAAAGTTATTCATGATCAGCGTGGCACAGTGGATAAATATATTGGCGATGCTGTTATGGCATTTTGGGGCGCGCCCCTAAAAGATGAGCACCATGCTCGGCACGCCCTAGAAGCCGCTTTGAAAATGCTAGAGATTATGCCGGAACTTAATAATGAACTGGAAATGAAGGGCTTACCGCCGGTGCGTGTTGGCATGGGGATTAATAGTGGTCCTATGAATGTTGGTAATATGGGATCTTCATTTCGAATGGCGTATACCGTAATGGGTGATGCGGTTAATTTAGCATCCCGTTTAGAAGGGCTGACCAAATATTACAGAACACCTTTGCTGGTCAGCGGTGAGCTAGTTGAAAAAGTACCTGAATACTTATATCGGCGCCTAGACAAAGTGCAGGTTAAAGGACGACAAGAAGCGGTAGAGATTTTTGAGCCTATTACTTTATTGGACGAAGCTACACCACAGCAGAAACAAGCCGTGGATCTGTTTCATAAAGGTATTGAGTTGTATTCTTCCCAGAAATGGCTTGAAGCGGAAAACGTTTTTAAAGATTATCTTGCCTTGCACGAAGCTGACGTGATGGCCTCTATCTATCTAGAACGTATAGCTGACATGGCGATTACGCCACCTGGTGAAGGGTGGAATGGCGTTTATAGTCATACGAGTAAATAAAGACTTCTTGTCGGTAGGCTTAGTCTCTTGTCTAAACCCCTAATCCAAGTCTCTAGCTTCTAGTCTTTAGTTTAGGCCTGGTAGAGCCGAGATCTCGAATTCGTCAATTTGCCTAGGGGTCATATGTTGCTCAGCGTATTTCAGATAGGTTCCGCTATGGACGAAGAGCTTAAATAGGTCAGCATCCAAATGATTATCTTGCACCATGCGGCCCAGAATCGTCATCGCTTGGGAGAGTAGCATGCCTTTTTTATAAGGGCGGTCGGGAGATGTCAGGGCTTCAAAAATATCGGCTATGCACATGATACGCGCGCGAGTAGAGAGAGCATCTGCTTTTAAACCGCGAGGATAACCGCTACCGTCCATATGTTCGTGATGGTTGCAGGCTATCTCCGGTACTTCTTGAAGCTGTTTCGGATAGTTCAACGATTCCAGCATATCAATTGATACTTTAATATGGTCCCGCATAACCTGACGTTCATTTTCTGTCAGGGTTCCTTTACGAATACAAAGGTTATCGGTTTCATCTTTGGTGAGTAATTGACGGAGATTACCTTCTGCGTCTACCCAGCTGATCTCTGCAATACTGAGGATACGTGTTGTATCTTCATCGGCCATGAATTCAGATCCGGTATTAGAACGGCGAATGAAATCGAGGTCTGTATCGAGTTGCTGCTGTCGTTGTGATAAATGTGTAAGCGCTTTTTCACGCTGATCGGTATTGAACGTTGTACTTTGTCTAAGGTACTCAATCTCTAAGTGCTGTTTGTATTCGCGGAACCGAGATTCTATTAATGCGATACGATCAAACATCGTGTGTAGTTTGGTCGCTTTGTCGATTATATATTCCGGCGTCGTTATTTTGCCGCAGTCGTGAAGCCATGCCGAGATCCGTAATTCATACATCTCGATGTCATTAAAGCAAGTATCGGCAAATGTACCTTGATTAGCGTTATTAACCGCGTCGGCCAATAGCATGGCTATTTCGGGCACCTGTTCACAATGCTTACCAGTGACGGGTGACTTGTGGTCAATGGCTCTACCAATTAACTTGATAAACGATTCAAACAGTTGGCGTTGGGCATCGATCAAGCGACGTTTTGTCAGGACTGTTGCGGCTAGGGACGCTAGAGACTCAACAAGATGCTGTTGGGTTTCGGGAAAGGCGATGACGTTTCCTTCGTTATCGACGGCGTTGATAAGCTGCAGAACACCAATAATTTCGCCTTCATGATCTTGCAGGGGGACGCAGAGAAATGATTTTGAATGGTAACTCAATTGCTTGTCAAAATTCCGAGTACCGGAAAAATCATATTCAGTACAATCGTAGGCATCAGGGATGTTGATGGTTTCCCGCTGAACAAATGTTTGTACTACGACTAGCTTGGAAGCCTGCTGTTGCGAATTGAATAACTGTATCGCAGGCAGATCCCTTGGCTTACGGTGAATCCCGAGAGAGCGGTTATGTAGAATTGTGAAAGCGAGTTCGTTCTCATTTTCTTCATTCAGAGTATATAGCGTGCCGCCATCGGCATTGGTTAAGTACATACATCCAAGAATGATTCTGTCTAATAGCTTGGTATGATCTTTTTCGGTTGTTAAAGCGCCGGTAAGGTCTGCAAGCTGTTTTACGATCTCTTGAGTGTCTAAGTGACTCATAATGATTCCGGTGACACGATTCTAATATAACTGTAAATGTGGCTATGATAGGCAGCGCTGTCAAGGCTAAGTGTCTTTAATTAGCCGAATTATTAAAGAGGTTTTATTTTACCTACTTTAATTAAACAACTCGATGATCTTAATTAAAGTAGGTAGATGTATTGTTAAGCACTATGACTATTTAGAGATATATTTGATAGCGTTTTCGAGGCCTTCCAATGTAAGAGGGTACATATGACCATCGAGTTGCTGTTTGATCGCTTCGGTGGTCTGGGTGTACTTCCAACCACGTTCGTGACTGGGATTGAGCCATACGGCTTTTTCCCATGTATCTAACACCCGTTGTAGCCATTCGGTGCCAGTTTCTTCGTTCATATGCTCTACGCTTCCGTAACGGCTGAAGAGTTCATATGGCGACATAGCAGCATCACCTATGAAAATGACCCTATAGTCTTTTCCATAGGTGTGGAGAACATCGAGAGTCGATACGGTTTCATCAAAACGGCGGTTATTGTTCTTCCATAGCTTTTCATAAATACAATTATGGAAGTAATAATACTCAAGGTGCTTAAACTCACTTCGCGCAGCAGAAAACAGCTGTTCGCAAAGGTGAATATAGGGGTCCATTGAGCCGCCAATATCTAAGAAAAGTAAGACTTTTGCGGCATTATGGCGCTCGGGCACCATTTTGATATCCAGTAGACCCGCATTTTCTGCGGTTGATTTAATGGTATCGGTTAAATCTAATTCTTCGGCAGAACCGGTGCGCGCAAACTTACGAAGTTTTCTTAAGGCAACTTTCATATTTCGGGTGCCGAGTTCAACTTGATCGTCCAAGTTTTTGAATTGGCGCTTTTCCCAAACTTTAACGGCACGTTTATGCTTGCTTTCTCCGCCAATGCGAACCCCTTCAGGGTTATAGCCGCTATGCCCAAAGGGAGAGGTGCCTCCCGTACCAATCCATTTATTCCCGCCTGCGTGGCGGTCATGTTGCTCTTTTAGGCGATCATTGAGAGTCTCAAGAAGCTTATCGAGTCCCCCTAGCGCTTCTATTTGCGCTTTTTCCTCTTCGCTTAAGTTTTTTAGAAACTCAGAGCGCAGCCAGTCTTCCGGAATCTCATTGTCAGGAAACAGTTTAAGATCATCCAAGCCTTTAAAGTAATGACCAAATGCACGGTCAAATCGGTCAAAGAATTTTTCATCTTTGACTAAGCAAAGGCGTGCTAATAGATAGAAATCATCTAGATTTGCAAAAGCAACCTTGCGTTGAAGGGCTTCGAGCAAAACAAGAAGCTCCTTAATGGTTACAGGAACTTCAGCCTTGCGAAGCGTGCTAAAAAAATCGATTAACATAGTCTGCTCGTCGCCTAACGTTGTGCACGACGAGTCATAAAGGCCAAGCGCTCTAGCATGTGTACATCTTGCTCATTCTTGAGAAGAGCACCGTGCAGCAGAGGCACCGCATTATTGTTATCACCGTTTGCCAGTACGTCAGCGGGGATGTCGTCTGCCATGAGCAGTTTTAACCAATCGATTAATTCAGAAGTAGAAGGTTTTTTCTTCAGACCATTAACCGTTCGAACTTCAAAGAATATTTCTAAGGCTTCTTTGACTAAGTTTTGCTGCAGGTCAGGATAATGAACCTTAACGATCTCTTCCATTGTTTCGCGATCAGGGAATTGAATGTAATGGAAAAAACAGCGGCGAAGGAACGCATCGGGCAGCTCTTTTTCATTGTTGGACGTGATGATAATGATTGGGCGATGTTTAGCGACAATGCGTTCACCTGTTTCGTAAACGCTAAATTCCATTTTATCGAGTTCTACCAACAGGTCATTAGGGAATTCAATATCCGCTTTGTCAATTTCATCGATAAGCAGAACAACTTGCTCATCAGAGTCAAAGGCTTGCCACAACATCCCTTTCTTTATGTAATTCGCGATGTCATGCACGCGTTCTTCGCCTAGTTGAGAGTCTCTCAGACGAGATACCGCGTCGTATTCGTATAGGCCTTGCTGTGCCTTCGTGGTGGATTTTATGTGCCAGCATAGAAGCTTTTTACCCAACGCCTCAGCGACTTCTTCCGCTAGCATGGTTTTACCTGTGCCGGGTTCGCCTTTGATTAATAGGGGGCGTTCTAGGGTTATTGCAGCGTTAACCGCCATTCTTAGATCATCGGTCGCTACGTATTTATCGGTACCCTGAAACTGCATCTTCAACTCCTGCTACTTAAATCTTTTTGAACGCTGCTTTTTATACGGAGCAGCGCCTTAATCGGTCACATTTTACTACCAAAGCGGTAATTTATTAGTGTTTTCCCTAATTTAAGCGATATTGAGTGCGGAGAATAGTGTCGTTTTAGTTCATTTGTTATGTTTTTTTGTTTCTTATGGTTTGAATGGAAGAGTGGTGCTTTCAGAATCAGGAGAGAGTCAGCGGTATCTTTAGACAAAGGTAAGCAAAACAAATGCCTTTAAACCATTCTGCTTAAGGGTTTAAAGGCTTGAGCATCACACACGAAATACGGTCACACTGTTCTTGAGTTGCTCTGCCATGTTGGCAAGATTCAGGCTGGCTTGCGAGGTCTCTTCGATAGAGGATGAGTTTTGATGACCTATATCGTTTATGTACGTTACGTTGCGTGATGAGTCTTCTGTAACGAGGCTTTGTTCTTCCGATGCTGCGGCGATCTGATTGGTCATGTTGTTGATGGTTTCCATTTGAGAGGCCACGGATGACAATGCTTGTTGCGAATGATTTGCCCCCTCCGCGAGAGAGGTTGCTTTGACCTGAATATCTTTCATGGTTGTCACGACTCGACTCGATCCAGCTTGTAGCTCGGTAATAATATTAGATATTTCGGCTGTTGATGATTGCGTGCGGGATGCTAGTTGACGAACCTCATCAGCGACAACGGCAAAGCCTCGGCCTTGATCTCCGGCACGCGCGGCTTCTATCGCTGCATTCAGGGCCAGAAGGTTGGTTTGCTCTGCAATATCAGTAATGACTCTTAATACTGAGCTGATATTTAACGCACTGTTGTCTAATGCTTGAATGGTTTGAGCAGAGGCCTCAATCTGGGTTGATAGCTGCGCAGTATGTTCAACAGTATCCATTAGAATTTGGTTACTAACCTGAAGTTCTTGCTCTGCGTGGCCCACAGAATCATTCATTTGGTGGATGTTATGCGAAATTTCGGCGGTAGTCGCATTCATTTGCTGCATCGAAGTCGCCAAGGTTTCTGTTTGTGATTGCTGGCCTTGTACATGACCGCTGCTCTCCGACATGGCCGTGGAAACTTGTTCGGATGTAACGGATAGCTGGCTTGCGGTTTCAGAAATATTACCAATGATTGAACGAAGGTTTTCACGCGTTTCGTCTAGTGCGATGAGCATACGCGAGATTTCATCCTTACCAGACACAACAACTTCTTTGGTTAAATCGCCCTCTGCAACTGAGTTCATGCTTTCAACAGCCCCGTTGAGGCGGGAAGTAATATTACGTGTAATGATCATGCTAATCCCAATGCCTACCGCTATGGCGAGTACTAGCGCGGTGACAATGATATTGACGGCTGATTTTTCGTGCTGTAGCGCCGTTTCCGAGGCTTCTAGCGTGAATTCTTCGATGGTTGTTAGCAAATTTTCTAGGTGGGTTGTGAGGTGGTCTTCCTCTTTTTCAAGTTGTAGGGCGAGTTTCTCCGCTCGATCTAGTTTTCGGTTTTCAATGGCTGTTAACGAGGCTATGCCGTTGAGTTCCAGTTCTTTATGTTCTTTATCAATGGTATTGAGTTCTTCTGCCATTAATTGGAACTCAGTGATCTCGTCTGCATACACGGGGAATAAATTAAACCCAATACGGGCTTGAGTTTGCGTATCGAGAATGTTTTTTATCTGCGCTTGGGACTCTTTTAACTCGCGACTAACCTTGTCGCCCAAGGAAAGGAATTTTTCACGCTCAGTAGTAAAGATTTTTTTATAGTGGGAGTTGTCACTCTTTCCGTCCTTTTCTTTAAGGATGCCGACAGTACCGAAGTGAAGGGCGCGCTCAAAATGGATCGCTTGTTCTAGTTGATGCTCTGTGATTTTGGTGATTTTTTCGATCAGAGGCATATCTTTGTGCGCGATACTTTCAAGCTCATTGCCTATCTTTGCCATAGATACAATAGCGGTTGCCGCAGTGATCAGGAGTAAGGCGATTAAGGCGAATGCTAAAAAACCAATTTTTCTTGAGACAGGAATATTGTTGAGCGTATTCATGCTACTTCCCTTTAGCGGTTAAATACTGAATCCATGTATACAGGCACTATAGTACGTACTTGGTCTCTGTGTACTATTATCATCGAAAAATATTACAGCCTTATGTTCTTCTCTATTCTTCTGTTGTTTTTAAATGAATCAGCATTATTGAATGCTGTATTAGCTATTACTGCGTTGCGGTAGGATTTCTACGTAGTATTACGTAGTACGCTCTACGTATTCTCAGCTCATCTATTGCGCAGTAATCCTAATAGGTCGGGTCAGTATGTTGTGCCACACTATTTAAGCTGACATATCGTTAGTGGATGTTACTTGTGGACGTAGTTAGAGAAGAGCAGAAAGATTCTTCAATACGACCTACCTTATTTTGACGGTTGCCCAGGCAGTGCAGATAGAGGACGAAAATAAAAATGTTCAAAATGACTTATACAAAGACATTGGTAACTGCAGCAGCATGTAGTGCTGTACTTGCAATGCCTGCAATGGCGGCTGATAAAGTTTATAAACTTAAACTTGCGGAAACTTGGCCAACAAATTTCCCAATTTTTGGTGATGCAACTAAGAACATGGCTGACTTGGCAGATAAAATGTCTAATGGCCGTTTAAAAATTACTATCGATTCTAAGAACAAGCACAAAGCACCTTTAGGTGTGTTTGATATGGTGCGTTCTGGTCAGTACGACATGGGACATTCAGCGTCTTATTATTGGAAAGGTAAAGTTCCTAACACGCTATATTTCACAACAATGCCTTTTGGTATGACAGCACCTGAGCAGTATGGTTGGTTCTACCACGGCGGCGGTCAGGAACTAATGGATGAGGTATACGGTAAATTCAATCTAATGTCCTTCCCTGGTGGTAACACCGGTAACCAGATGGGCGGTTGGTTCCAGAAAGAGATTAATACCTTGGATGACATAAAAGGTCTGAAAATGCGTATTCCAGGTTTTGCGGGCGAAGTACTTGCAAAACTAGGTGCTAAACCTACAAATATTCCAGCGGGCGAACTTTATACTGCACTAGAGCGTCGTACGATTGATGCGTTGGAGTGGGTAGGTCCTTCTCTTGATCTACGTATGGGCTTCCATAAAATTGCACCATACTACTACACAGGTTGGCATGAGCCTGCAACTGAGTTGCAGTTCCTAATCAACAAGAAGAAGTTTGAGAAACTACCTGCAGATCTGCAGCAGATTCTAAAAACTGCGATGCGCACTGCTGCATATGATATGTACATCCAGTCTTACCACGCTTCTGGTGAAAACTGGGCAAACATGAAAACGGAATTCCCTGATATTCAGGTTAAATCTTTCCCAACGGATGTCATTTCTGCCATGCGTAAAGCGAACGATGAGCTACTAGCTGAGAAAGCTGCAGCGGATCCTCTCGCTAAGAAAATCCTAGATTCACAGTCGGCTTACATGAGCAAATCACGTGCGTGGACTGATATATCAGATAAAGCTTACTTAAACAGTTTGTCTAAGTAAGAGAACAGTGTATAAGGTTGGCTTGGAAAAGGCCGACCTTAAATAACTGTCGGTTTTAAAGTCGAAGAACCCCCTCGTTGGTACCTCGGGCGTCATACCGGCTCGGGGTGCCAACATCTAATTTTCTAGGAGCCTACATGTTTCTATTGAGACTGGAGCAGGTGATCAACAGCTTTTCTGAGCTGATGGGTAAGATCTCTGCAGTCCTGTTTGTATTTATGCTGTTTAACGTCTTTATCGACGTTGTAATGCGCTACGTTTTTAATGATGTCTCGATAGGGATGCAAGAGATGGAATGGCATCTTTATGCCGTAGTATTTATGTTAGGTGTTCCCTATACGCTTAAAGCGGGTGGGCATGTTCGTGTAGATCTTATCTATGAACGTTTAAGTGCTAAAACTAAAGCAATGATTGATATGCTGGGTTGTTTAGTTTTATTACTTCCTTTTTGTGGGCTTGTCGCTTGGTACGGCGTAGATTTCGCCCGCGAATCATTTGAACTTGGTGAGACATCTGGAGATCCAGGTGGTTTGCCCTATCGTTGGTTAATAAAGTCTGTGATCCCTTTTGCATTTTTTGCCATGTTTATTAGTGGTGTCGGTCTTTTCCTTAAATCTTTAAACATCTACCTGGGCCATAGCCAGGGCGATGATTATCAACCACCACAACATTAAGAGGGCATATAAATGATTGGTATTGTCATGTTTGCAGTGGCTCTGTTGATGCTGCTTGTTGGTTTCCCCGTTGCTTTTACGTTTGGTGGTGTTGCGTTGATCTTCGGTGTATTTTCCGAAGGCGCTGAAATGTTTGCTTTTATGCCGTTCCGTATTCAAAGCATTATGGAAAATACGGTATTGATGGCGGTTCCCCTCTTTATCTTTATGGGGATCGTATTGCAAAAAACTCAGTTGGCTGAGCAGCTTTTAGAGTCAATGGGTAAGTTGTTTGGTGGTGTTCGTGGTGGTCTAGCGATCTCTACTGTCTTGGTTGGTGCTCTTCTAGCCGCATCAACGGGGGTGGTTGGCGCATCTGTTGTTGCGATGGGTCTGATCTCGTTACCTGTCATGTTGAAGTACAAATACGACAAGTCTTTGGCGTGCGGTACGATTTGTGCCTCCGGTACGTTGGGACAGATTATCCCACCCTCAATTATCTTGATTGTTCTTGGTGATGTTCTTGGTATTCCAGTAGGCGACCTATTTAAAGCCGCTGTTGGTCCAGGTCTTATCTTGATTGGTGTTTATGTTATTTACATCCTGATCTATAGCTACGTGAAGCCGGAAGCTGCACCAGCGCTTCCATTAGATGATGATGTGGAGAACAAGCGTGAACAGTATATAAAAGCATTGAAAGCGATTGTTCCACCGTTAGCACTGATTCTGATTGTTTTAGGTTCGATTTTTGCGGGAATAGCGACACCGACTGAGTCGTCTGCTTTGGGTGGTGTAGGTGCGATTGTTCTAGCCGCCTTGTATCGTCAGTTTAGTTGGAAAATGGTTCTTGAATCTTCTAAAGAGACGATTAAAGTTACAGCCATGGTATTTGCTATCTTATTGGGTGCAACGGCGTTTTCTATGGCGTTTACCTATACAGGTGGTGACTATATCGTTGAGGAGGTTCTTACCGATCTGCCAGGTGGTGCTCAAGGCTTCTTGATCTTGTCTATGTTGGCGATTTTGATATTAGGCTTCTTCATCGATTTTGTTGAAATTAGCTTTATCATTGTTCCTATTCTAGCGCCGGTTGCTGATGCGTTAGGCATTGCGCCGGTATGGTTTGCGATCCTTATTGCGATGAATTTACAAACCAGTTTCTTAACACCTCCCTTTGGGTTTAGTTTGTTCTATTTGAAAGGGGTTGCCCCTCCTCAAGTTAAAACAATGGATATTTATCGTGGCGTTATGCCGTTCATTATTATGCAGGTTGCCGTGCTTATTTCGATCCTCTTATTCCCTGCATTTTATGGGCTTACTTAATCGGGTTTCGTTGTTAATTACGGTTGAGTGGCCGCTATCACTCTCATCTCTCAGGGCTGGAAACAGCCCGCTTTATGGTTCATTCCCATTGTCCTTTCTCATGTATGAGAACTGATTGGACTGCCCCGTTTTACGGGGCATTTTTTTATCAAAATAACATGTTAATTAATTGAGACTAGGAGCTCATCGTATTACTATGGAAGGGTATAAACGCAGGATTAAATAAAGGGAAAGGATAAATAAATGTCCACGAAAAAATATAATAAACTGTTTACCGGCGTATCGCTTTGCTGCGCGATGTTTGCTACTTCTTTTGCGCAAGCAGAAGATAAAGTATATCACTTAAAACTGGCTGAAACATGGGGTCCTAATACTCCAATTTTGGGTGAAACGACTAAGAATATGGCTGCGCTTGCAGACTCTATGTCTAACGGTCGCCTAAAAATTACAATCGATTCAGCGAATAAACATAAAGCGCCATTCGGTGTTTTTGATATGGTGAGAGCGGGCCAATATGATATTGGTCATTCAGCGTCTTACTACTGGAAAGGTAAAGTGCCTAATACGCTTTATTTTACCACGATGCCATTTGGTATGACTGTGCCTGAGCAGTACGGCTGGTTCTATCATGGCGAAGGCCAGGATCTGATGAATGAAGTATACGGCAAGTTTGGTATGTACTCATTCCCAGGTGGTAATACTGGTGTTCAGATGGGTGGTTGGTTCCAAAAAGAGATCAATTCACTGGATGATGTTAAAGGTCTAAAAATCCGTATTCCAGGTTTTGCTGGAGAGGTTTGGGCTAAGTTAGGTGCTAAACCAGTAAATATCGCTCCTGGTGATCTTTATACGGCACTTGAACGCCGTACGGTTGATGCCGTTGAGTGGGTTGGCCCATCGTTAGATATTCGTATGGGTTTCCACAAAATTGCACCGATCTACTATACCGGTTGGCATGAGCCTGCAAGTGAATTGCAGTTTATGGTTAACAAGAAAAAGTTTGAGAAGCTGCCTGCAGATCTTCAACAAATCTTGAAAACTGCCATGCGTACATCTGCTTACGATATGTATATCCAAACGCATCATGAATCAGGTGTAAGTTGGGATAGCATGAAGAAAGAGTTCCCGAATATTCAGGTGAAATCTTTCCCGACAGATGTAATCGATGCAATGCGTAAAGTAAACGGTGAATTGCTAGCAGAACGTGCGGCAAAAGATCCTTTGGCTAAGCGTATTCAAGAATCTCAGGCTGAGTACATGCGTAAGGCGCGTGCTTGGACAGAGATCTCTGATAAGGCTTACCTAAACAGCATTTCTAAGTAAGAAAAATAGGGAGGTTTTGATACGCCCAGCAGGCTCGAATATCAAGATCTCCTTAGCTTACTTCGTGTAATGCATTAGCAAGCCCCGCGTGAATAATATGCTGGGCTTGTTTTTCATCTTTCACCAATATCGAACCACAAAATGCTAAGGCATTTAGCGAGATATCTGCAAAACACTCCCTTGTTCTCGGCACCAAAAGCATCCATTCTTGGGTTAGTAGCAGATTGTAAGCTTTCTCTATTTGGTCTCCTTTTACCTCAATATCTAAAGTCATTCTTAACCTATCGTAGAGATGTTTCAGTTGAATAGCCGCATCTTGATGTTGGTTTTTATCATGTTTGAATAGGTTGTTTGGCAAGGCGATCGCCGCATGCCGAAAGGGTAGCGTTGGCAGTGTTCGTGGTACTTCGTCATGTAGCTCTTTAAATTCGGGTGCAAACGGAATGAGCCGGTCAACCGCATTTGGCAGCTGGATTAGTTGTATATGTTTATGTTGTTGGCTGGCACCGGCTTTTGTACCGCTATTATAAAATGCTAATGCGGGTTTATCTGACATACATAGCTGCAGAGCGGAAAAATCGTCTAGGGTTAGAACCGATTGTTGTTCTTCAAAGGCTTTAGTTACCAGTAAAAGGTGATCATCAAGGACATTATACTTATTCAATAAGCATTTATGTTTGCTGCCAATGTCACCGATATACAGCGCGGGTTCATGGGGTAAAAACGGATTACTAATCGGTTGCTCACCTTTAGGTGATATAGGTTTTTTGGCGAGGTGGCTTAGCTGATGTATATGGAAAGAAAGGTGGGCATCACTGATGGATGTTAATGACGTATTTAAGCTTTGAAGAGCGCCGCTTTGTATCGCTTTAGCGGCGATCATGGCTGCTTCTTTCCACAATGAGAAATCCATCGGGTGTTCTCCTTAAGAGTGCTTTATACTGATAATTATAGTGATATATCAATCGACTGAGTACTAAGCCGCTTTTTACCTTTAGGATTGTTTTTAGATTTTATGAAACATGTTTCCGCTTCTTTAAAAGCAAAAATATTACTCTTATCTATCTTGCCTCTCATCGTGGTCACGATTGCGATTACGATGATCAGTTTGAATCAAGCGCGAATCCTTTCTGAACAAGAGATCAACACGTTTGAAGAAAACCTTCTCCGATCTAAGCATCAAGAGTTACGTCATTATGTTGCTTTAGCGATGAACTCTATCGAACATTTAGTAAAGGATGCTAAGCCTGGAGATCTATACGCCGAGTATGAAGTAAAACGCATATTACATAGTTTAACTTATGGTGAAGATGGCTATTTCTTTGTTTATGATCGTGAGGGAACTAACCTAGTTCATCCTATTCAGCCGCAGCTTGTAGGCCAAAATTTAATGGGCTTACAGGATGCAAATGGCAAATACGTTATGCGTGATTTGATAGGTCTGGCGGAACAAGGGGGTGGTTTTTACCGTTACTTGTGGCAGAAACCTTCTAAAGATGAGCTGGAAGAAAAGCTTAGTTATGTTGTGCAGGTCCCCAAGTTTAACTGGATGATGGGGACCGGGCTTTATATCGATGATATTGCTAAAGAGGTGGCGGCTACCCGTCTTAAGGTTACGCGTAATATACGAAATACCTTCTTCACTGTTGTCGTCATTTTGTTGGGCACGATTATCATTATTGCCCTCGTGGGCGTTGCTATTAATATGCATGCTTCGCAATTAGCGGATGTGCGTTTACGTGAGCTTGCCCATCGGTATGTGCAGTTTCAGGTGAGTCAGCGACGAAATTTTGCCCGGGAGTTGCACGATGGCATCAACCAACTGATGGTCTCCGTTAAATTCAGACTGGAACTTGCGAGGGATAAGTTAGGTAAAGACGATGATTCGGCGGTGAATGATATCAGTAAAGGGTGTGATGTTCTGAATATGGCGATTCAAGAAGTGCGACGTATATCGCATGATCTGAGGCCGATTCAGTTGGATGATTTAGGTTTAGAATCAGCCCTTTATAGTATGACATCGGATTTTGCAGAGCGGACAGAGATTGATATGAACGTTCGCTTGGAGCTGCCAGAAAGGCGCTTACCCGATGATATTGAAATTAGTTTGTATCGAATTGTACAGGAAGCCCTAACCAATATTGAAAAACATGCCCAAGCGGAACAGGTCAGCGTAAGAATTTGGTCGAGAGAAGGCCATATTTGGGTTGAAGTGTCTGACGATGGGGTAGGGTTTGTGCCTGATAAGACTGAATCGGGCATAGGGCTTTTGAATATGCGTGAAAGGACGGAATTGCTAAGTGGGCGCTTTAGTCTAAAAAGCAGAGTAGGTTTAGGGACTAAAATTAGAGCTGGTTTTGCAATTATATAGTGGACGGAAAACCTAAAGATGATTGAAAAAAGAATCCGAGTTGTATTGGTAGATGACCACCCTTTAGTGCTAGATGGGATAAGCGCTCGCCTTGAAGGAGAGCCCACGCTAGAGGTCGTAGGTATGGCTAATGATGGCAAACAAGGGTTGTCGATGGCAGCGGAGCTGAAGCCTGATGTCGTACTGATGGATATCTCTATGCCGGTGATGAACGGATGTGAGGCGGCTGAGCGTTTCCACCAAGAGCAGCCTGATGTCAAAGTGCTTATTTTAAGTAT
>Ga0193964_1000298_pt1 | contig 24461 bp, 20 predicted proteins | sample FB_7_MG_FD_140323 | JGI IMG/M metagenome (GOLD analysis project Ga0193964, IMG submission 140323) | Microbial mat bacterial communities from the Broadkill River, Lewes, Delaware, United States - FB_7_MG | ecosystem: Environmental > Aquatic > Freshwater > River > Microbial mats | place: USA... | reverse complement strand
TAGGACCGCAGATTAAATAACTTGAACGAAATAGCTTGCCTTTTGGCCCATCTACCTCATTGCATCAAAGGCCCAATAGGCCTGCTATTCAACCTTTAATGCGCCTTGTAGATGAACCAAAATTCGGCGTTATTTCTGCCCAACTTATTTAATCTGCGGTCCTTAATGCCCTATATCTTTTTTTTATTCAATTTCTTATTTTGGGGCTTTCCCCCATAATAAGATCCCCCAGCGTCAACAAAAAACTTCTTACGAAACGCCTGCCGACCAAGCAACATTCGAAACCCCATGGCATCCCGGTTAGACAGTGTGAGTTCTATAGACCAGAGTTGGTCCAATATTTGGATACGGGTTGCAATGACCGGCCTCATTTCTGAAACACCGCTTGAACTTCGAACAGATCTGAAATCTATAATCTTGGCTTCAACATTTACTTTATTAGCTGTTGAGTCCTGTAAAGGGTTGATTTGAAACCGTACCCATTTTCCTCCGTCACGCTCAAATAGCCGTTGGTTTATGGCGTGCAGAGAGGATGACCGGGCTCCTGTGTCCACTTTTACTTTAATTGATGTAACACCTAAATCAGGAAGTGAGATCCACTCACGCCATCCAATAACAGGTAAAAGCGTGTTAGTATTGATTGCCATATTATTCCAGTTCAAAAATGGGGTTGACTAAATTAAACAAAATTGAAAAAAGGGACTTTGCAAATTACCAAAAACAGGATAAAAAAACAATTTTTATGCAATGGTGGGAGGCATTCATCATCCGCATGAGATTGCCTTTGGGCGGTGACCTAAATCTTGCAAGCTGTATTGAGATGTGATGCTGGCACTGGGAAAAAATGTCAGGGATTTTGAAAAAACAAATGCCACAGAGTTTATACCAAATTTTTATTCATAATCTATGCCCAGCCCAGCCCAGGGGCATATTGAGAGATATGCCCTTAATCCCCGCCGCCAAGCAATTCTATAAGCCTGGCTTCATCCCAAACGGTGATGCCAAGTTCTTCGGCTTTGGTAAGTTTGGAACCGGCCTTACTGCCGGCAATAACGAGGTCGGTTTTTTTTGATACCGAACCTGTGACCTTTGCACCTAAGGCCAGAAGCTTTGTCTTGGCCTGATTTCTTGTCATCGCCTCAAAACTGCCTGTCAGCACAATAGTTTTTCCGTTGAACGCGTTATCCTTTTCATCGGCTTCACCGTACAAATCATTGGTAACGGATACGCCTGCATCAAGTAGATTTTTCACCGTTTTAATATTTTCTTCAATGGAGAAAAATCCGGTCACAGCACGAGCTGTGGTGTCCCCCATGCCATGAATGGTACTGATGGTCTGTGTCTCTGCGGCCATCAGCGTATTAAGGTCCGAAAACTTTTGGGCCAGAAGCCGAGCCGCATGCTCACCTGTGTGGTCAATGCCCAGGGCAAAAATAAACCGTGGAAAGGAAACCGTCTTGGACTGTTCAATGGCAGCGATAATATTGTCGGCAGACTTTAACCCCATACGGTCAAGCCCTGCCAGGGTGTCCCGGTCCAGATGAAAAAGATCGGCAAACGTGTTTATAAGTTTTTGATCCACCAGTTGTTCCACCAGCTTTTTACCAAGCCCGTCCATATCAAACGCTTTTTTGGATACAAAATGGCGGATGCGCTCCTTGATCTGGGCACTGCACCCAATATTAATGCATTTAACGGCAACTTCTCCGTCAAGGCGCCTTACCCTGGAACCGCACACCGGACAAGTGTCGGGCATTACAAACACGGTCTCTTCGCCGGTACGGGCCCCAGGAATAATTTTCACCACCTTGGGAATCACGTCCCCTGCCCTTGTGATCAATGCCGTATCATTGATGCGGATATCCTTTCGTTTAATCTCGTCGGCATTGTGCAGGGTGGCCCTGGAAACCATGACACCGCCGATATTGACCGGCGCAAGTTCCGCCACAGGGGTCAGGGTGCCGGTGCGGCCCACCTGAACCGTGATATCCAATATTTTACTGGTCTTCTCCATGGCCGGAAATTTATAGGCGATGGCCCATCTGGGGCTTTTAATTTTTTCGCCCAGGGCCTGCTGGATTAAAATATCATCCACCTTGATCACCATGCCGTCAATGTCATAGGCCAGTTCAGAACGAAGGCTTTCCAGATGCTTGAAATTTTCCAGTACCTGCCGGATTGAAATATTTTTTTTGATAAGCGGATTCACCGGAAATCCCAAGTCAGAAAGGCATTCAAGCATCCCGGCCTGGGTGGAAAAAGACATGTCGCGCACCACCCCCACACCATAAACAAATATGGTCAAAGGCCGCTGGGCTGTTATCTTTGAATCCAGCTGACGCAGGGAACCTGCAGCAGCATTGCGGGGATTGGCAAAAATCGATTCGCCTTTATTCATACGGTGCTGGTTGAGCATCTCAAACGCTTCATGCCGGATGATCACCTCCCCGCGCACTTCAATAAAATCCGGTACAGCTGTTTTATTGTCCATCAGGCGCAGGGGCACGGATTTGATGGTCCTGATATTTTCCGTGATTACCTCGCCGGTGTATCCGTCCCCCCGGGTGGTAGCCAAAACCAGCACCCCCTTTTCATAGGTCAATTCCACAGCCACGCCGTCCAGCTTGGGTTCTGCCGTATAGGTCAGGGCATGGGCACCGGAATTTTTCAGACACCGGGCATGAAAGTCCAGGATCTCCTCATCATTAAAGCCATTGTCCAGGCTGAGCATGGGCACCGAATGGGGAGCCGTGTGAAAGGCGGTCAAGGGCGGGGCACCGATGCGACGGGTGGGGGAGTCTTCAGTGACAAGCTCAGGATAGCGGATTTCAATATCAATGAGCTGCCGCAGCAGCATGTCATATGCCTGGTCATCAATGACAGGATCATCCAGCACATGATACCGGTAACTGTGTTCCGTCAATTCCCGGCGCAGCTTTTGCGCCTCAATCCTGCATGTCTCAAAATCCATGGGCAAGTTTTCCTGTCAATGCCATGGCAACGCCACAGGCTTGTTTACGCATAGCTTTAAACCTTTTTTTGTAAAAACCCGGGTCCCAGGCGCCGTCTGTCCGGGCCAGGCTGTCGGACACCACAAGCAGCGCCGCGATGGGAATTTTTCTAAACGCAGCAGCCGCAAACAGGGCTGAGCACTCCATCTCCACGGCACAGGCCCCTTTCTCCTTGTACCAGGCTACCTTTTCAGACGTTTCTCGGTAGATGGCATCCGTGGTCCAGATAGTGGCATGGGTATAGGCGTCAATCCCGGCTGTTCCCAGGTCAGCAGCAAGCATTTCGGTAAGACGGGCATCGGCATTAACCGCCGGCAGATCCCCCGACAAATCCATATAATGCCGGGATGTTCCCTCATCCACCAAGGCATTTTCCACCACCACCAGATCACCCGGGGAAAGATCCGAGGAAAGGCCGCCACACCAGCCAAGGACAATAACGGCCCGGGCCCCCTTTGCAATCAACGACTCCAGCAGCATCACCCCATAAGGCGCCCCGATGTAGGGACCTGTTACACTCATCCCCAAAGGATCTTCTGCTTTGACCAGCAGACTACTGTTAAAAAAAGCGAGGGACTGCCATTTGCCAAAGCCCTGGCGGATCAGTCCCATATCCGGAGCCGCGCTGACCATCAATGCAGCCGGCCCCACGCTTTTTGCCTTTCTTTGCCCCAACGGGGGAACAATTGAAGGGCTATTCAGGTCCGACGATGTCGGATAACTCATCTTTAACCTCATCAATAATGTCATACAGCCACATGACATCTTCCACGGAGAGCCGACCCGCCTTCATGGGCGCTCGATCCGAGCCGTCCTTTTTCTTCAGAACTCGGGGGCCGACCTGTAGTTTGGGTTCACCCTCACCATACTGCATAATAGAAATGATCAGTCCGGTTTCCTCATTTTTCCACTCAGCTATCTTTTTATCCTGTTCGGGATCATATCCTGCCATCTTTTGTCTCCTTCTATCTATTAATGTACAAAAATTCCTTTGGGGTCTATGGCCGTATCCATTACCATTGCCCCGTCAATGGGATCAAGAATTTTCTGCCACTGTGTTTTCAGCCGGTTAATATCTGCTTCTTCACCAATGGCCCACAGACAACCGCCGCCCCCGGCACCTGTGAATCTGGCCCCGCAGCCATTAGCCTTTGCCGACTCCCACAGCTTTATACCGGTATTGTCCAGCACATCCGGAGTCATTTCACAACGGATAGCGGTCTCCCGATTCATCAACTGTGCGGCCTCTTTAAAGGAAAAAGCACCCAATGCCCGGGTGAACTGCCGGGTAAGACGGGCGATACTTTCAAATGCATCATAGGCCCTGCCTGATCTAAAATCATTCACCCACCGGGAGTTCACATCGCTGGACTCATGGGGAATGCCGCAATAAGCCACCAGGAGATGGCGATTCAAATTTTCTATTTTTTCATGGGAATCAAACACCGGCCGACGCAGAAATTCAGGGCCTTTTTGCCCAAAGGTCCATTCCCACAGGTTCACACCGCCGAATGCCGCAGCCGTCTGGTCCTGGGTGCCGCACAGCACACCTGCCACGGCACCTTCCAGATAATGGGCCAGCCAGGCAATATGTTCGGGATTAATCTGTTTTTCCAAGGCGGTATAAACGGCGGCAATAATGGCCACGGCAGCACAGGAAGACCCGCCAAGGGCACTTCGGACAGGCGATTCCGATTCAATGTGCAAGTGCACCCCATGGGCATTAAAATATTGAAAAACGGCAAACATCAGCCCCATGGGGCCATCCCATCCTCTGTCCTCCCGGCTACGGTCAATGGTATCAAAACCCTTGGAAGAAATTTTAATCCGCCCTTGTTCCCCCGGCGATAGATAGACATGGGTACGCATGTCAAGGGCCAGGTTCAAGGTTGCCGGCCTAAGGTCTGCCAGGGGCAGATAAAAAGTGGAAATATCCAGGGTGCCGCCGAAATCAATGCGGCAGGGCACGCACACGTGTATCTGTTTTTTTTCAAGTATTGGTGCAAGATTCATATTTCGGATCTCATTTTGTATAAAAACCTCAAACTATTGAAATTTCGACCGATATGATAGGGAATAAACGATTCAAGCAGGGTTTCACCCTCTTTGATGGCAATGGGAGAGAACTTAATGCGGTCTGCCCGTGCCATCTCCACGGTATTAATCCAGGATAATTGCTTCAGAGTACCCTTGGACACCCAGCACCCCCGGACTCCGCCGCCGAAAGGTCCGGCAGGTTCCTGTAACCCGGGCATATTGCCTTTGCACTGTGGACAAACCACCCGACCCGCTTTAAAATCAAACCAGAGCCTGGCCGAATCAACATCCTCGATACCTGTACGGCAGGCATCGCACCGATCAAGCCCAGGAGCAAACCCGGACAACCGCATAAAGCGGATTTGAAACAGCAGGCTGATCACTTCGGTACGGATAAAACCGTCATCCACCATTTCAAGGGCCGTGTAGAGCAGTTCGAAAATATCGGGTTGGGCTTTACCCTCCTCCAGCCACTGGGTGACAATTTCCATCCAGTAGGAGGCATAGGCCGTGTTCACCACATCATACCGGATATGGCAAAACCCGTTTTCAAGAACCGTCTGGCACAAATTAATCATGGCGTCCCTGTTTTTTCTAGGAAATGCACACTGGATATGATTAACCGAAAACAGATCCATGGCCCCTGAAAACCTGCGCACGCTCTTTTTTGCGTTTTTTGCCATCACACTGATCTTTCCTTTATCCCGGGTCAGAAAGGTGATGATCAGGTCGTGGTCTCCATATTCAATTTTGCGAAGCAGTATGGCGTCCGTGCTGAAATCGCCCATATTATTGTCAAAAACCAAGCAGCAGCCTTGTAATTGTGAAATAACAGTAAACGCTGATAAGGTCCATGGTGGTAGTAACAAAGGGACCTGTGGCCACGGCCGGATCAATATTGAGCCGATGGAAAATCATAGGCACCGAAGTCCCCACAAAAGCAGCCACGGTCATGGAAGACAAAATTGACCCCCCAACAACCAGGGACAGAGCCCAGGAAAAAGGTTCGGCCATAAAACTGACCTTGGCCACAGCCGCAATCAAACCGCCATAGGTTACCCCTAAAATAAAACCCACGCCAAGCTCCCTTAAAATGATCTTGGCATAATCCCGGATATTCACCCGGCCGGTTGCAATACCCCGGACCACGATGGTAGCGCTCTGGGTACCGATATTACCTCCCATGCCCATGATGATGGGTATAAAAGCGGCAAGCCCTGTCAGCTGGGCCAAAGTGGACTCAAACCCGCCGATGATAAAAAAGTTGGCGATTCCGCCAAGACAGCTGGCAAACAACCAAGGCAACCGGATTCGGGTGCCCTTAAGAATGGACTGGGTCTCAACATAATCTTCGCCCACACCAGCCATTTTCAACATATCTTCGGTGGCACTCTCGTGCAGAATGTCGATGACGTCATCCACGGTCACAATACCGATAATCCGATTATCATCGTCCACAACCGGTATGGCCAGAAAATCATATCGGGAAACCAGGCGGGCCACAACATCTCTGTCGGTATAGGGCTTGACCGATACAATATCCGTGGACATGAAATCTTTAAGGGGTTTATCAGGGGATTCCACCACCAGCTGACGAAGGGAACTGACACCCACAAGCTTGCCATAGTTATCTATTACATAGATATAAAAAGGCATCTCAACATCAAGATATTTGTTCTGAAAAGCTTCAATCACTTCCTTTGCCTTGACGTCTTCTTCCAGGGCCACGTAATCCTTAACCATGAGGCTGCCGGCAGTATCCTCGTCATAGCTCATGATCTGCTCGACATTGTACGATTCTTCCTTTTTCATTTTGGACAGAATCTTGTCGGACAGTTCCTCGTCCAGACATCCGAGCAACTCGGCAGCATCATCCGAGGGCATGTGGTCAAAAACCGTAACCAGTTTATCGAAATCTACGATTTTGACAACCGCCACAAACGTCTTTTCAGACAGGTGCGAAAACAGCAGGCCGATATCATCGGGATTTTCCAACAGGTTAAACAACTTTTCCTGGTTCAGGGGAGTCAAATTCTCGAAAATAATGGACAGGTCTGCCATGTGGGTTTTTTTTATGATATTGAGCAGCTGCTTGTTGGCCCCCCGGCGCAGCAATCTTGTGATGCTGTTCTCAAGTATCAAAATTTGCTCTTTTTGCATGGATAAATTTCCTTTAGACAGACCGCATTGAAGGGATTTAAAACATTATTTTAATGTGTGCGCTGTTTTTAAGATTTTCCATCCACTTTTTGAACTGAGCTTCCCCGTGTTCCCGGAACAGAATGTCCTGGATCTGTTTTTCCACCTCTTCCTGCACAGGGCCCTGTCCCAATGAAATAATATCCGCCACATAAAGAATCTGGAAAGCCCCCCCCATGTCAACGGGCTTGGTGTATTGACCCTTGCCAACCCCTTCAAGCACCACTTTGATCTCATTGCTGAAGCTTGATATGTCAAACTCACCGAGTTCACCACCGGCAGACGCATTGGAACCGACTGAATAGTCTTTGGCAACTTGTGAAAAATCAACCTTATTTTCCAATTTTTCCTGGACCGTGGAAAGCGCCGTTGCATCCCTTACAATTATATTTTTCAAATGATATTTTTTCTTAGCCTTAAACTCCTGATAATGGGTATCATAATACGCTTTTATCTCCTCATCCGTGACAACGACCTTGGCACGGACAGCCCTTGAAACGATCATACTCTGGAGAATCTGTTCCCTGATTCTTTCACGGTATTGCTCAAGGGTCATGCCCTGGGCGGCCAGGCCGAGTTCCAGCCTTTCCTGGTTGAGGTTGTGCTCCTTTTTAAAATTCTCCACAGCCCTGTCCACATCCGCATCATCCACGGAAATGCCCAGTCGTTCTGCTTCCTGAACCACCAAGCTACTTTCCACCAGTTGGTCAAGGACCTGGGAGTACATTTGTGCAGTCATCTCTTTTTTTCGGGCCAAAGACTCCCGGGAATCCTCAATATTTTTCCGGTATGGAGCCGCTGCCATGTCAAGCTGGGACAGGGAGACAATATCGTCATTTACAATGGCGACTATCCGGTCAACCACCTCTTGGGCCAGACAACTTGCCGCCCAGAAAAAACCAAGTAGAAAAACTGTTAAAATGATGCCTCTTTTTTTTCCCATACATCCGCCTTATTAATTTTCAGCATTTATTAAAAAGGTACTTAACACCAGTCTGTCAATGTGCACAGGATAACTGTCCTGTATTCCCTGCAGCCATTCTCCAAAGACTTCCTGACTTTTTTCCATCCGCAACGTAAGCACCAAATTTTTTTCATCCATTATTTTTAAATTATTATTATTCTGGGCGTCGGCCTGTCCTGCAAAACGGTCATAAAAGGCTATCATGTCTCCGGGATGAATTTCCTGGGACGCCACCAGATCCTGCATGATTAATTTTTGGATGACCATATCCTTTTTTAACCTCTTTTTCCAGACAGGATATGATATGGCTCTTTCAAGGAGCATCCGGTCAAAACTGTCTTCCGGATAGTCTTGTTTAAAGTCGTCAACGGCAGCATCAAGTTCTATGGCACAGACATCAATCCCCTTGGCCGCAGCTGCAGCCAGCAGTGCAGCCTCGTCAGACAGATCAGAAACAAGGTCCAGAACCATGGCATTGTATTCATTGGGACTGTATTTTATATCATAGGGGTAGTTGGCCTGTTTGACTTCCAGCTCCCGGGCAAAATCAGCCCGGCTGATTTCCACGGTGCCGGCTTTGATGACACTGCCTTTTTCTTCAACTCTTTTTTGATCCGTACACCCGGACCCAATTGTAATTACAATACCCGCAGCCATAAGCAATAAAACCCCAAAAGACAAGGCACTTAAAAATCTCCTTAAGAATCCATTGACGTCTTTTATGCCATACCCAATATTTGCCATACCGTTCATTTTATATTCCCATTGTGGCCCACTGCCATGAGCCGGTATATCTCTTTGTTTTGGGAATATTTCCTTTAAAATTTTTAAAACAGGAGAGGAAACAAATCATGGCCTGTGTCCTTAAATTTGGAAAACTTTTAGCATTATGCCTGTTTTTTCGCAACCCCCTCAAACCCCTTACCGACACCATAAAACCATGAAGCGCATAAAGGACATGAAGATTGATTTTCCGATATATATTCTTCATATTCTTCATGCTAAAAGACTCTATACTTAACGGGCTGTTAAGAGCCTGTGTAAAAATTAGGGAATCGAAGCGAAATACCATGAGAATGAGAACCAATTTTCTCAAATTTTCTGTTAATAGCCGGACTATTGGCCGAAAATTTGAGGGGATTGGGGCCATTCTCATGTGATTGCAGCCGATTCATCTATTTTTAAACAGGCTCTAAGGGACTTGGGGAAACCAGATTAATCGGATAAGGGGAAGTGGCAGGCCGTCAGATGCTCGGGGTTATGGTGACAGACAGAAAGCGTTGGCGCCTTCTCAAAACATAGAGACCGGGCCACAGGACAGCGGGAAGAAAATCTGCAACCCGGAGGCGGATGTTCAGCAGAGGGGATTTCACCTTTCAGCGGGGTTCTGCTGGCAGGATGGTCAGGATCGATTATGGGGACCGCCTCCAGCAATGCTTTTGTATAGGGATGACCCGGATGGTTATATACATTTTGGGCATCGGCAATTTCCATGATGCGACCCAGGTACATGACAATGATGCGGTCAGACATGTGGCGGACCACGGACAGATCATGGGAAATAAACAGGTAGGTCAGGTCCATGGCAGACTGCAGCGCCAGCAACAAATTCAAAATCTTTGACTGAACAGAAACATCCAGGGCGGAAACAGGTTCATCACAGATAACAATCTGAGGGGTCATACTGATGGCCCGGGCAATACCGATGCGCTGGCGCTGCCCCCCTGAAAACTCATGGGGATATTTGCTCAAAGCCCCGGGATCAAGACCCACCTGATCCAGTAACGACGCAATCTGTATGGCCGTTTTCTGTTGTGACACCCCGTGAATACGAAACTTTTCTTCCAGGATTTGACGCACGGTCTGCCTGGGGTTTAAGGATTCAAAAGGGTCCTGAAAAATCATTTGCGCCCGGGTTGAAAACGTTTTACGCATTTTCGGGGTCATGGCGGACAATGGTTTTCCATCCAAAAGAATGCGCCCCTGGGTCAAAGGATACAACCCCATGATACACCGGCCCAACGTGGTTTTTCCGCACCCGGATTCTCCCACGATGCCAAGGGTTTCCCCCTTGAACACCGAAAAACTGACATCGTCCACCGCATGAACATTACCTGTCCGGCGCATGAAAATACCCGAGGTGACCGGAAAATATTTTTTCAGATTCTGGATATCCAGAATCGGCCGACGACTTGCTGCATAGTCTGATTGTCCCATTCACCCTTTCCCGTAAAACACGCGTTTCAAATACTCTGTACCCGGAAAATAGCACGGTAGATATTCAAAAAACAAGTTGCTTAAAAATATCCAAAATAGCAACTGTAGTATAGCATCGCAAACCCTTGATAAGAAATAGACAGAACACTAACCATTAAAATTAAACACAATATTACATTTTGGGGGTTGAATTATTACAAAATCTGTTTTATTTTGCATTTTTCTAAATATAGAGACATGAGTTATGATCACAGATAAAAAAGGCATAATCCTCATTGATGGCGGGATCATTGGACTTGTTTTGGTATAAAAAACGATCTAAGAATAAATTTTAAGGAAACAGCAGAAAATGCGGACACAAAAAAAGGGCTTTCGAACAGAATCAGTGTTCAAAAACCCTTTGAAAATAGACTTACTGGACAGTTACATTGACCGCTGCAGGTCCTTTCTGTCCGTCCTCCACATCAAAAGTGACCCGGTCACCCTCGTTAAGAGATTTAAAGCCTGTTGCATTGATACCGGTATGATGCACGAATACGTCAGGTCCCTCCTCCTGCTCGATAAATCCGTATCCCTTTGCATCATTAAACCACTTTACGATCCCATTTGCCATTGCGACTGTCTCCTTACTTGTAGTGAATAAATTTAGTTTCAAACTCAGGTTCTGCCACGCCAACAAACGGGGTCCAGCCCTTAGAACGAAACTTTCAAAGCCCTGCGATTAGCAGCTTTGAATGTATATTATTAGCTTTTGCTTAAAAATCAAGGATTATTTATTAAAATTTCATTTTTTTTCGCCGACATGAACCAAATGACACGACGCAAAATGATCGGAAGATACGGACATCAACCGGGGACGTTGAATTTCGCATTGCGTCAATGCACGTTCGCATCGTTTGGCAAACCGGCACCCGACAGGCATTTCAGACAACGCAGGCACATTTCCCGGAATGGTGGGAAGCGATTTTTTCGCCGTTTGCGCCAGGGACGGTATGGATTGCAAAAGTTTTTGGGTATAAGGGTGAAAAGGGTGCCGAAACAAGGTGGTCACAGAAGCGCTCTCCGCCACGGTACCGGCATACATGACAACAACCCGATCACAGTTCTCTGCGATCAGTCCAAGGTCATGGGTTATTAAAATTACAGCCATACCTGTTGTATCCCGGAATTGAAAAATAAGGTCCATAATCTGGGCTTGTACGGTTACATCCAAGGCCGTGGTCGGCTCATCGGCAATAAGGATATCCGGTTCACAAGCAAGGGCCATGCCGATCATGACCCGCTGGCGCATGCCGCCGGACAACTGATGGGGATACTTTTTCATGACCTGCCGGGCATCGGGGATCCCCACCTTTTCAAGCATCTGCGATGACGCTGTGTTTTTCTCTTTTGTCCCCATGTCAGGGAAATGCAGGGAATAACTTTCTGCAAGCTGCCGGCCTACGGTGTGAACCGGATTTAATGCGGTCATGGGCTCCTGGAAAATCATGGATATTTTTTTGCCCCGGATTTCACGCATGGCGTCAATGGATAAATCAAGTAGACTTTCTCCTTTAAACAGGATTTCACCTCCTTTGATTTTTGACACAGGCTTTGGCAAAAGCCGCATCAAACTCAAGGCCGTCACACTCTTACCGCACCCGGATTCCCCGGCGATACCCAGCACCTGGCCGGACTTGAGTTCAAAACTGACATCATCCACGGCAAGGACCTGTCCCTGGTCGGTCTGAAATGCAACCCCAAGATGTTTAACCGCTAAAAGCGGTGGACGTTCCTTTTGATTCATTCAGGCCCGGCCTTTCTTTTATATGTATCGTCAATGATGGTGACAGGGTCAAACACCTGTTTGTCTTTCACAGCGGTAAGGGTCAGCTGCCGAATGTGATCATCAATCCAGAAGAGCCCGCCGGTATCCGAAGCAAAAGGATCAAACAAACCATCGGACACAGGGGTGCCGTGAAATTTCGGCAACCGCATCCAGCGCCAGTAGGCCAGCCGGACATAGGGTACCATATAGGATGGCACATAAGCACAGGTATCATGTATCTTATTCTGAATCATTTTAGACAAATTGATGCGTTCCCGCTCATCCAGGCTGTCCCGGTACCGGTCAATGAGCGTATCCAGGTCAGGGTCATCAGTATTGGTGATATTGTTGGTCTGGGGTTTATGTGCGTTATCCGAGTGCCACCCCTGCCAAAAGGAGGGCCGCATGCCGGCACTCCACCCCATCCAGGCCACATCATGCTTTTTTTCCAGGGTTTTCTTGAACATGGCCGTGGGATCAAGGCGCACAAGTTCCAGGTCAATGCCGGCCTTGAGTGCTTCTTCCTTCAAGACGACCAGCCTGGGCATATGCTCTTCCAGATAATAGGTCACGGTGACGGAAAAACGCATCCCTCCTTTGTGCCAGATGCCGTCCGGCCCTCTATGCCAGCCGGCCTGGTTCATCAGCGCCTCAACCTTTGAAATATCGTACCCACGGGGTTTGATGGCGTAATCCGTATATTCTCCATATCCGTAAAAGGCCTGGGGCAGCCGGAAATAATCACCCCGCAGAACCTGCTTGATTACCTTATCCATGTTCATGGCATGGGCAAAGGCCTGCCGGACCTGAACGTCCTTGAAAATGGGCAGATCCAGGTTCAGCCACAATCCTCTGGACGGCTGTTCCAGGTCATTGAAAAACCAGATACGTTCCACATATCCTTTATTAATAACCGGGGTGTTGGATTTCTGGTGCCAGAATTTGGGCAACACCATACCAAATGTATCCAGCCGTCCTTTTTTAAAATATTCCCACTGCATGTTAAAATCACGGATTACCGTAAAAAGCACCGAATCCACGTTAAACCGGTTTTTAAAATACCGTAAATTTTTTCCCCACCACTGTTTTTTTCGGGAAAACCGAATAAACCGCCCTTTTTTAAAATCACTGATCTGGTAAGCCCCGGTATTGGGCACAACGGCCCAGTTAAACCGGGATACAAAGTCAGCACCCAAAGGTTTAAAAAAATGCTCCGGCGTTGGACTGATGCCAAGTTTCAGATAAAGATCAGGCACGGCCTTGGTGCTTTTCACTGCAATGGTGTAGTCGTCAAAGGCGATAACAGAGTCTATCTCCCGGGTGTAGTAGTCATTATACCAGGGTGCCACAATATGCTCAGAACGCATGAACGTCAGGGTATACAAATAATCCCCTGCGGTCACCGACACCCCGTCCGACCACCGGGCATCAGGGTTCAGTTTGAAATACATGGTTTTTTTATCAGGGGCATAGGCCCAGTGGGTGGCAAGCTCTGGAATAATACGCCGGGAAACAGGATGAATATCAATCAAAGATAGCTGATTGTCCAGAATTGCGCTTCTGAAAGAGCCGTTGGAATCCGGTCCCACCACCCTGAAAGTCATGGGAAAATTCACGATGCTCCCCCGGATCACCCCGCCTTTTTCAGCATTGTCCGAGGCAAACACCGGGTCAGTATTATTGGTGAGCCACGTTATATCGTCCGGCAATTTTTGATACACCAGGGGCGCAAGCCCCTCATTGGAAGGCGGTTGGGGTGGGGGTGTATTTTGGGGCTTATCAGATGAGCATCCGAACAATCCCCCTAAGAGGCTAAAAAAAAGGATAGCCGATATTGCAAATAAAATCCGCCTGGATAACACCTTTATTATATTTTCCCTAACTTGTAAAAAGATTAAATCAATGCTTGACAGCAATTTTTAAAAAGTAAAACAATACAGCAATTTTTAATCCGATCCAAGAGGAGTTTTCACCCCATGATCCTCCATGTGGACATGGATGCATTTTTTGCATCAGTGGAACAGCGAGACAACCCGAACCTTTTGGGCAAACCCGTTATTGTGGCAGGGCATTCCAGCCGCAGCGTGGTATCCGCAGCCAGTTATGAAGCAAGAAAATTCGGCATCCATTCAGCCATGCCCGTATTTCAGGCCAGGCAGAAATGCCCGCACCTCATTATCCAGCCAGGCAGCCGGGAAAAATATGCCCGGGATTCAAGGAAGATCATGGCGATTTTAAGGCAATTCTCCCCTTTGGTGGAGCCTGTTTCCATTGATGAAGCCTTCCTGGACATCACGGGGTGTGAAAAACTGATCGGCACGCCTGAACAGGCAGCAAAAAAGATCAAAACCGAAATTGTCAATCGGCTCGCCCTGACCTGTTCAGTCGGTGCGGCACCGGTCCGGTTCCTGGCAAAAATAGCATCGGATATGAACAAACCGGACGGGATGACCATTATTTCTCCAGAGGCCATGGCCCGGGTAATTGACACCCTTGCCATCAGCAAGGTACCTGGTGTTGGCGCCAAGGCCATGGCCCAGATGCAACGCCTTCACATTGAAACCCTGGGTGATATAAAAAAGTTTGATTCCGAACTATTAAGCCACAAATTCGGCAGCTTAGGACAAAGGCTGTTCCAGCTGGCCCAAGGGATTGATGCCACCCCCATAGAACCGGAAAGGCCCCGCAAATCCATTTCCGGCGAAGTCACGTTGTCCCGTGATATTTCAAATCCCCGGGACGTACAGTCCGTGCTTCTTGCCCAGGCCCACAGGGTCGGCAATGAACTGCGGGCCGGAAATCAACGGTGCAAAAAGGTCAGCATTAAACTTAAATTTTCCGATTTTTCCCAAATCACACGGAGTAAAACCCTTGAAACATGGATTTCGTCATCCAATGCTATTTTTGACCAGGCACAGTTCTTATATTATAATGTAAAAATTACAAAAAAAATCCGCCTGGTAGGGGTGGGGGTATCTGAATTCCAGGATACCGAAACGCCCATGCAACAATCTTTGTTCACCGATGAAAACCAAATAAATAACAGGCAATGGGAGGCCGTGGACCGGGCCATGGATTCGGTGCTCGCCAAATTCGGCCCGGATGCCCTGAAAAAGGCAAACCTTAAAAGCCATAAATTTTCACACAAATATATAGGAGACCAAAAAGTGAACCCACTTTGTGCTGTGGAAGTGACCATTACAGGCAGGGTCCAGGGCGTATGCTTCAGGCATGAAACTCACCTGGCCGCCCAAGAACGACAGCTGTCAGGTTATGTCAGAAATATGCCCGACGGATCTGTCCGGGCCCTGTTCCAGGGCAATCAGGAAACTGTTCAGGATATGCTGGCCTGGTGCCGAAAGGGCGCCACGTTTTCAGAGGTAAAGGATGTAAGCACCCAAACGGTTTCCGTGGATCCGGCATTAACACATTTCGAAATCAGGTATTAGAAGCCCAGGTCCTCATTGACCAGTATGATCTTTATCCGGCCCTGTTGAAAGGATTTCTCTGTGACGGTCCAATAATTACAAATTCTGTCCGGGCTCGAACAATCGTGACAGACCCCGGTTTTTGCACAGGGTGTTTTCTTGTTAAGCTTCATACAGTTCACAGGTGCTGCATAATTTTTAACCCGGGATATGGCATCGTCAAGAGTCCTGCAAATCTTGTTACGGCCTACGATGAGCAGTACATTTTTGGGCCCCCACATAATGGCCGCCACCCGATTGCCGATCATATCTAAATTTACCAGCTGACCGTCTTCGGTAACGGCGTTTGTCCCGGTGATAAACAGATCCGCCATCAGGGAACGCCTGCGCAGTTCAAACTTCTGCTCTGCGGGCAAACTTGTATCAAAGGTGTCCATCACCTCAAAATCGGGGTTATCTTTTAAGGCATGGAAAAGCCCCGTGGAGACAAAAGATACCGATCCGCCCCATGAAACGCTCTTTGCCCCAAGGGGTGGAATAATGGTGTTCAAGGCAATATCCTTGGCCTTTTCTGCGGAATCGGCAATATAGACGTCAAACTTATTGCCCTCAAGACGTTGCTTTACTGCGTCCAATTTAAGCTGCCAGTAATTATTTATGGGATTTGGCATTGTTCCTCATTTCAAATTAAATGTCGCTTTAACCCCGGCATTATTTTCTTCATCTTCAGCAACAGGATCAGGCTCTATAACAAATACACGTCTTACATCAATTTTACCGGTTTCTGTCAGGTAACTTGTAATTTCATGGCCCCGCTGCCGCCCAAGTTCACTTAGGGCATCCCCACCCAGAGGCACGCTGGTGACCAGAAGTGTTTCCTTTTCATCCAGGGTCAATTTCTTTTCTTTTCCCGACTCGTCCCTGGGCTTGGGAAACTGGGCCTTGTCATAGGACTTTTCAATGAGACGGATACGTTTTTCTTCATCCAAATCAGCAAGTGTCACCGTACCGTCAACAGGCAGTTTTCTGTCCATGGACAACACCATGGTTTCATAGGCCTCATATCTTAATTGCTCGGCGTCGGAAAGTTTATTGTACCGGCCCATGATTTCAAGTTTCAAGTTCGGTTTTTTACCCAGCACCGTTATGAGCTTGTCCAGCTTGTCTTTTTGGGCCTGATCAAGCCGGCTTTTTCCCGGGTCAAACACTACATATCCCAGCTCCTGACCACTCCCGACGCCCACAAGACCGCCTAAAAATTTAAAAGGGGCAGTCACAATTCCCATAATGAAATTTCTCAGTGCCGTTCCCACAACTTGTCCCAAATTAAATTCCGGATCGCTGATATCTCCTGTAATAGGCAGATCAAGGTCAATCTCGCCCTTGGAATTTTTAAGCAGGGAAATGGCAAATGCCAAAGGCAAAGAGGACGCATCGTCACTGTCCACTTTCTTACCCAGGGTCAACTGGTCAAAAAAGACGCGATTACTTGAATTAAGCTTATCCCTGTCTATATTGTAATGCAGATCCAGGATAAGTTTTCCCTTTTCAATTTCATACCCCAAATACTTTTTGGAATACACATTGAATTTAGACAGCTCAATATTTTTAAAGGATATGGTCAGATCAATAAAACGCTTGCCCTTGAAAGGATCGAACTGGCCGCTAATATCCAAAGGTGCATACCCGCCATGTACACCTTTGAGAACAAGATTGGCATGCGCCTTGCTTCTGGAGGACAGGCCTGTAAGGCTGCCTGCAATCTCGGTCATGTTGGCGGTGAAATTGGGTTTGGTAAAATAGTCGCTGAAATTGATATGACCACCCTGCAGGGTAATGACGTCAATGCGAACGTCGGGCATCTCGCCGCTACCCTTAGCCGGAGCCGGGCCGGGCTTGATTTTACTTTTGGCGGCAGTCTTGTTTTCGGGTTGTTCCACCATGCTCTGCTTATAATTAAGCCGGGCGTTTTTGTTAAATATAGCTCGCTGATAAACATTAGTCGGCGCAATGTCTTTAATCGCCACCTTCATGATCTGTTTATAATTGAGCCGGGCGTTTTTGTTAACTATAGCTCGCTGGTAAAAATCAGTCAGCGCAATGTCTTTAATCACCACCTTCATGGGGTTTACGGAAATATCCATGCCCGTGGCATAGAGCGATTTGCATGAAAAAAAATCGGTGTCATCCACCTTGTTTTTGGACAGAAAATTGTTAAGGGAAGCCTGGCCCTTGTATGTTATATTTGGTGAATCACTTTTCTTTTTGGCCGGGGTCACGATCACTGTACCCTTGGTATTAAGATATCCACTGGATATTGAAATTTTTAAAAAATCAGTAAAATAAGGTTCTGCCGTATTCACGCTAATCCGGTTGAAGTCTATGTTTACGGTTGCCGCAGGCCCTGAAATGTCAAAAGTTCCGTCAAGGTTAATTTTCCCCTTGTTCTTGTTGGTCATGGATGCCTTAAAGGTTGATTTTTCCCCTTTTTTTGTGGAGATATTTTCAACCGTGACACCAATGTCTTTCATGACCACTTTCACCGGCTCTTTTTTAGCCTGATCAATGAACTGCACCCGGCACTGGTCTAAAACCGTTTTATGAATCGTTGCAACCCAGGCGGGTGCAGATGCGTTCTGCTTATCCTGTTTGGTTACTATCTGTTTTGTCTGTAGAGACTTAGCTGTCGTGGCCGGTTCCCGGGGGGCTTCACCAATTTTCACAGCCTGCTCAATCGCCGTAAGCAGGTCCATCCGGCCTTTTTTATCCCGGTTAACCTCAATCTGGGCCTTATGGAGTTTCACAAGGCCCACGCCGGCCTCCTGTTTTAAAAGGTTGCAGGAGATCTGCGATAATACCAGTTGATCGAACTGCACCAGGGAGTCTTTTTTGCCCTGCTCCGTCAGACCGAATTTATCCAGGGTCACCTGGCCGTCGGATATCTCGACGCCTAAACCCGCCTGGGATAATCCCACCTTAAAGTTCAGGGCGGCAGCCACATTTTCAAGGGTAACATTATCGCCAAGATAGGGTGCCAGATAGGGACGAAAATTGTTAAGGTTAATACCGTTAACGGAAACAGTGCCGTTGGTATCCAGATCATTTTGAACATGAAAATCCCCGGCCGTTTTTATCTCTTCCTCATCGCCGGTCAGAATATGAAGGTCAAATTTTCCTGTGGCCTTGGCACCGACTTCAATGTCCGTGAGGATAAAATCCAGACTGGAGATATCTTTAACCACCTCCGGTGAGACCATCTTATCACTGAAACGGATATGCATATTTTTCACGGCGGCCTGGTTGATTTTCGCAGTAAAAGGCAGGGATAGTGCAATTATCGGTTTTACAGATTCTTTATTTTCTTGCACCGGGTTCGCCTGATCCTGAACGGTCTGCGCTTTTCCCGCATTGGCTTCAGCCTGGGACACTGCGGTTTGTGCTGTGGATGCCGGTACCTCTTCGCTTGATACGGCCCGGGACGCCGGGGCTTTAACATCTCCCATATCACTGGCCCGGGAGGGGTTGGCACGGGAAACCGACTCCGGGGTGACGCCTGCCTGGACACCAGGGGTTGACGCGTCCGGCATTTGTGTGGACGATGCATGGGATTGGGCCGCTTTCGCCACAGGCGTTACAGGAATCAAATTGATGCCGCCCTGGGCATTGCGTTCAACAAACAGTGAGGCCTGATCAACCAACACCTTGTCCACCAGAAAATTCATATCAAATACGTTCTGGGATGAAGCATCCAACGTCAACTGAGGGCAGACAAACAAATCACCACCGGCCACATTGTCCAGATTAAAATCCGTCACTAAAGCCTTCAGGTTACCGGCAAGTTTTTGGTCTTCAACAGTTTTTCCCACCGGAATCTCATATTCGCCTGAAACGGATACGATAAGGTTGCCTGCGGATTTTATTTTATAAGGCGCAGGCAGATCAATATAGGGAGCAAAATAGTTGAGATCCAGGGGCAGCATATCCAGCGAAACCGACATTTTCCGGGTGGCATCAAAGGGGACACCCGTTACATCGATATCCACCCGGGCCTTATCCAGCAGACAGGTCATAACTGCCTTGATAGGCGTTGCCAGATCCTTTTCCATGGTGCTGACAAGGGGAAGATCAAGATTTAACTGCGCCACTGAATGGGTGACCGAACGGATATGATCGGCGAAGACCAGAGCCGCATCCTCAATTTTTACATTAGACGCCTTGAATTCAAACAAAACGTTGGGCTCATCTTCGGCGATTTCCGGTTCCGGTGCGGAGGTTGCCTTTTCTCCTTCAAGCAGGTCTGAAATATTTAAGGTATTATCCTTATTCAAATGAAGGGAAAATTTAGGTGCTGTCACCTGAATATCCGAAATCACCGGGGCCAGATGAAACACGGAGGCGGTGGACAGGTTAAGATAAACTTCCTGAACCGAGGCCAAATTCTCCCCATGGATTTTACTTTCAATAATAAATTTTTTAACCCGTGCTTCCAGGGTGAATGGATTAAACGTTATGGATTCAATCCGAGTCTGCCTTCCAAGGGCTTTGGTCAGGGAATTTACAGCAATGCGTTTTCCAGCCCAGGGCGCCACAAGTCCTGTCAAAAGCAAATAAAGGGCAAACAGAATGACAGCACTGAATGCCACTATTTTTACCGTAAAATATTTCTTCATCACATCTCCAAAACATCTGTTTCTTTGAGTTCAGATACCGGATATAGTCCTATTTCGTTCAAGTTATTTAATCTGCGGTCCTTAGTGTCTATTGGGATGCATCGGATAGATGCTGCAACGTGATTTTAAAATCTTCGGGCATGGGGGCTTCAAAATCCAGACGCACACCTGAATAGGGATGACGAAAGGACAGGGTCCGGGAGTGAAGCATCTGACGAGGTGCCCGATGGTCTTTTTTCCGGAACCGTCGCTCCTGGTAAATGCAATCGCCGAAAAGGGGCATGCCCTGGTCATAAAAATGGACGCGAATCTGATGGGTTCTGCCGGTATAAAGCCGGACATCCATAAGGCACCCTGGGCGGAAACGCTTTATTACACGGAATCGGGTTTTTGCATATCTACCGTTCTCATCCAGGACGGCCATGCGTTTACGATGATGGGGATGCCGGCCAATGGGACGCTCAATCACCCCTGCATCCGGAATATTTTCTCCCCGGGCCAGGGCCAGGTAATGCTTTTCCACCCGCCTTTGCTTAAATTCTTTTTGAAGAAATTCAAGGGACTTCAGAGTTTTAGCAATGACCATCAACCCGGAAGTATCTTTGTCCAGGCGGTGAACAATACCTGGCCGTTCCTTGTCCCAGTCTTGTTCGCTGAAAACCGGATGATAGGCAATCAAAGCGTTGACCAGGGTGCCGGAATCATTCCCTGCCCCGGGATGCACCACAAGACCTGCGGGCTTATCAATCATAAGAATGTAGTCATCTTCGTAAAGGATATGCAAAGGAATAGATTCAGGGAGAAGTTTTTTTTTATCCTGCTGATCTGGTGAAGGGATATCGCCTTCAACCACGTCTTTTGGCTTGACCCTATATCCGGGACGTTTACACTCATGGTTCACCAGAATCAAGCCCTGGGAGATCAGGCTTGCAACCCTGGAACGGGATATTGGGGATTGGGAAGCGACAACCGCCTGGTCAAGTCTGAGACCAGCCTGTTCGGGTGGAATTTCTATCTTTATGTGCATGGGAAAATACAAAACCGGCAGGGGGTGACACCTGCCGGTATATTCGTGTTATCAGAATAAAGGTGTTTAGTTAAACAGATTTTCAATCTCTTGGATCATGTGCGCTTCATCAACATCTTTGGCCATGGAAAGTTCTTGGACCAGAAGGTTCTGGGCAGTATCAAGAAGTTTTCTTTCACCAAAACTAAGGTCTTTTTCAAGCTTAAGCTGGAAAAGATCCCTGAATACCTCAGCCACATCATAGATGGAACCGGTTTTAATCTTATCCATATATTCTCTGTAACGACGATTCCAAGTCTGGTTGTCGCTGGCTTGGGCCTTTTTCTGCATAACCTCGTAGACCTGGGGCACTTCAGTCTCAGGAATTACTTCCCGCAAACCCACGGATTCAACATTGGATGTAGGGATCATGATTGTCATACCGTTTTCCACAATTTTCATCATGTAGAAATTCATGGTATCCCCATTTATCTCCTGGCTTTCGATGGATTCAATACAGCCGACACCGTGTGCAGGATAGACCGCCATATCGCCCTTTGAAAACGCTGTTTTGGTTGACTTGCTATTTTCTTTAGCCTTGGTTGTCCCAGATTGTTTTGCCATTTATGCCTACCTCATTATTTTAAAGATACACGTTATCCATTCTCAGGCAGGGAACCATATCTAAACAATATTGTCAACATTATTAATTAATTAATTTTGATATAGCAGAACAATTTAAACGACACAAAAAATAAACAACGCTCAATCAAGGGTCTGAAATAAAACAAGGTTTTATGAAAAAATGTAGACAACGGTTCATTTTCTGATGATTCCATAATGGATTAAAAAATTTACGTTGGACCCAGAAATTAGTTTTTTTTCCGCAAGGAGACTCAGAGCCGGTTTAAAAATTTAGGGGACCGAAGCGAAATTTGATGGGAATGAGATTGCAGCCGATTCATCTATTTGTAAACAGACGCTCAGGACTTACACGGTTCGAGGAGCGAAGGATAACACATCATCGGAACACTAAAAGAATCAATGGAACAGATTTTACGCCGATGTTTTTTGAAAAAAGATAGTTATAGAGGTGCAAAAAGAACCAAGCGTTTAAGCACAACAGCAAGAAAAGGTTGTCATCGAGAGGAATTTACGACATTCATGGCCTTGACTACCCCTTTTTCCAGAATAGTGAGACAGGCATCACAGGCGGCATCAATAACCTGATCCAGGCAGGCCTGCTGATCCGGGGTATATTTACCCAGGACATGTCCGGTCACGGATCTATCACTTCCGGGTCGGCCGATACCCACCCGAACCCGGACACATGCCTTTTGCCCAAAGGCATCAATAATTGAGCGAATGCCGTTATGGCCACCATGTCCCCTGCCCTGCACAATCTTTATCTGTCCAAAGGCAAGGTCCAGATCGTCATGGACCACAATGATATCTGCTATATCGATTTTAAAATAGGCTGCCAGCTTCTGGATGGGGATACCGCTTCTGTTCATATACGAAAGGGGCTTGACCAGAAGGATATCCTGAAGCCCCATGCGTGCGCCGGTGTAGGCGGCATTAAACTTTTCCTTGTTCACCCGGCATCCGGCCCGCTCCGCCAAGGCATCAACAACATCAAAGCCAATATTATGACGGGTCCGGAAATACTGTTCTCCAGGATTTCCCAGACCCGCTAATAATCGTTTTGAGTCAGCCATGACTTATACGAACAATCTAAAATTAGAAAGTGCCTTAAAACAAAAAAGAATAAAACCGCAACGTGAAAGCAACGTTGTATCTATTCAGCAGCAGCGGCAGCTTCGGCTTCCTCAGCAACTTCACCGATTTCAGCTTCGTCTTCGCCTTCGTCGTCATCTGAGCCAGCTTCAGGCGGAACAATGGTGACTACGGTAAAATTGGTATCAAATGGAATCTCGATATCGGAACCCAGGTCAATATCTGCCACATGAATGGCATCCCCGATTTCCAATTCTGAAATATCAAGTTTAACACTTTCGGGGGTGTCCTTAGGCTTGCAAATCACTTCGAGGTCACGACGGATAATCTGAAGCATACCGCCTTCCTTCACGCCGGCGCTGGCACCTTCGGTTTCAACCGGAACGACAATGGACACAGTTTTATCCATATCAATTTCATGAAAATCGATATGCAGGTAGCGCAAGCCAAAAGGATCCATCTGAATCTCCTTAAGCATAACGCTTCTGCTGGCTTCCCCTTCAATATTCAGATCAAAAAAAAGACCAGTGGTACCGTTGTCCCTAATCACCTTATCAAAGGCGATAACATCAATCGACACCTTTACAGGCTCATTTTTTGCGCCATATACAATGCCCGGGATAGCTTTTTCTGCCCGTAATCTTCTGGCAGCGCCCTTACCGGTGCTCTCTCTTTTTGCGACACTTAATTCTATAAGTTCCATGTTTAAACCTTTCGTACCCGCCCTTTCACACAAAAAGGCTGGTTGATCAAATATATCTTTTTATACAAATAAAGAATTTACAGAATCTCCCCTGTAGCTGCGCATAATGGCCTCTCCGACAAGTTTTGCAATGGAAAGTGTCTTTATCTTGCCGCAGGAACGGGCCTCTTCAGACAAGGGGACGGTATCCGTTGCAACAAGGGAGCTCAAAGATGATTGTGTTATTCTGTCAATGGCCGGGCCTGACAGTACCGGATGGGTACAATAGGCATGCACTTCCTTAGCACCCTTTTCCCTGATAACGCCGGCTGCCTCGGTCAAGGTCCCCGCAGTGTCTACCATGTCGTCAATGACCAGAGCAATTTTGCCCTTCACATCTCCGATGATGGCCATGGCCTTGGCCTGATTGGGTGCGCTGCGGCGTTTATCCACGATGGCAAGGCCAGCATCCAACCGCTTGGCATAGGCCCTGGCCCGTTCCACACCACCTGCATCCGGAGAGACGACAATAACATCATCACTGAAACGGGTTTTTATATCATCAATAATAATGGGGGCTGCATAAAGATTATCCACGGGCACATTGAAAAAACCCTGGATCTGTCCGGCATGCAGGTCCATGGTGATGACCCTGTCGACCCCGGTCCTTTCGAGCAACTCTGCAACCACCTTGGCACTAATG
>Ga0193964_1000296_pt1 | contig 24495 bp, 25 predicted proteins | sample FB_7_MG_FD_140323 | JGI IMG/M metagenome (GOLD analysis project Ga0193964, IMG submission 140323) | Microbial mat bacterial communities from the Broadkill River, Lewes, Delaware, United States - FB_7_MG | ecosystem: Environmental > Aquatic > Freshwater > River > Microbial mats | place: USA... | reverse complement strand
TTAGTATAGACGCCCTGACCTATTTATTCCTCAGCCGAGCATTGGACCACCCCTTGCTCAAGTATTCCACTTAGAGAGCGGATAACATCATTTTTTCTACAGGATGTCCGGTGATTTTGCAACATATGGGATAGCTTCGCTAAAACCTTATAATCCCTTTGTTAATGATTAAAGATGTAAAAAATTGTACGCGAACTTGTTAAAATACTTAAAAAAAACATCCTTTGTCAGAGCATTCCAATCATCTATGTTAAAATTATTGTTATATTGAAATTGATTAAAAATATTTTTCAATTTTAATCCCTACCACAAATGATCTTATACTCACAAAACAAACAGTTCTTTTCATCCTCTGTTTTTTCAAAGTTTATCTCATCACGTGCCAACATATCTTTTATGTTTGATTCCAGAACTGCAAGTTTCTCTTCTAAAAACGGCTCTTCAACAAGTTTGTTCTCATTTAGATCGTAGTATGCACATCTTATGTGTTCTGCTTTGTCTTTTACAAGCAAGTAGTAAAACTCCAGTTGAAAGTCTGTGGCTTCTGTAAAGTTATTTTTAGTGTATATGGGATAGTTACCTGTTTTATAGTCAATCACATAAAGCTCATTTGCTCTTTTATCGAGCCTGTCTATCTGACCTATAAGTTTCATACCTGCAAACTCACACTCCATACTTTTTTCACAGCTATCAACTACCCAGCCATCATTAAAATGTTCTACATCGTAACTGCTAAAACCTTTCATTTTAGCTTTTTGCAAGTCTACAAAATATCTTTGTATCTCGCTATTTTTATCTATTTTGGATTCAAATGCTTTTTCTATGTCTCTTTGAAGTTCATTTGCGTCACTATAACTTGGTTTTTTAGTGTATATATCAGATAGTGCTGTGTGAACTATATTTCCTATCTCATACTGTTCGATCATATCTGTTGGAATATCGTGCTGTGTTATATGCTCAACATACTTGTAGTAAAACTTTCTTTTACAAGTAAGGTATGTTTTTAACCTTGAGGCAGAAAGCGGCATAATCTTAAAGTCGTACTTTTCAATGATCTCTTTTTCAACTGCTTTTTGTTTTGGTAAGTGTTCACTAAAGAGTATGCTATAAAGCTGTTTTTCATCTTGTTGTTTATTCTCTTTGATCCCTAACTGTTTTAAAAACCTGGACCCAGAACTCTCTGCTGAACTAACATAAGATATAGCTACCTCTTTTGAGTTGTTGATTAACATTTTGTAGTAATGCTTTTGAAGATTTTGTCTATCAAGCGATGTCGGTAATTTTGCCATCTCTCTGATCTGAGTATTTAGAAACATATCTTTTTCACTCTTTTTTGGAACATTTTTATCATCAAAATCAACTATGATCGCAGCATCCAACTCTATACTTCTACTCTCAAGAACTCCCATTACTGTTATTTTTCCACCAAGCACATCATCTATACTTCTAGAAGCAAGTCTTTGCATAAAAACTGAAAGGACAGACTTTACATTCATATCATTCATTGCAGATATAACTCTATCAAATTGGTATAACTCGTCTTCATATATTTTTAAAGCTTCGCTATCATTAATATATTCTCTTAATAGTTGCAGATAAGCTCTTAAATCTACCTCTGAACTTTTTTTGTAAAATATCTCACGTAGATCAGTATAAAGTTCTTCACCTACACGCTTTACCCTTGCTATGTTCTCTTTTGAACCTTGTTCTATAAAGTTAACTGTAGCTTCAAGTTTTTTATAAAATATGGTTTGCTTAAAACTATTCCCCATAGCAAAGTTAAAATTTCTCATATTATCAAAACTCTTAAGCATGTTCGCAAACTGTTCATCAGGTACTACTACAGCTATTTTATCTGCTTCATATCCCTTAGATATAAATTCATATGCTTTTTGCTTTACAAATGCTACTTGTAATGCACTTTCACTAAAAGAATTACAGCTTATATTTTTATTTGTATTAATTTTATTTTTGTAGATCACTTCATTTTTATTAATAGATATTTTGTACTCGTATCCAACATCTAGTTCAATACCTAAATCGGCAAACTTATTTTGCATTTTGCTATTAAACATAGTTGTAGTAAATATAATGTCTATACTACAATACTCTTTTGCCCGATCAAGTAGTTCAAACTCAAAATTTGTAAGATGTCCATCTATTTTTATTTCTACATCCATTAAACTTTTCACATAATTTTCATTGAACTTATATAATTTTGGCAAAAATATTTTATCGAGTATTTTTTCTTCTAAACAAAGCTTTTCATAGCGATTATACAGAAGTGTCAATATCTCTATATGTTCTTCAAATTCAGCATAAATATCACTTGAAGCTAAATCTTCTATCTCAAATTTTTCTGCGCTTAACTCTTCAAAAAATTTAAATATATAAGAGCTGTTTTTTGTGAAAGTAAAGAAGTTTCTTTCAATTTGAAGGTTTTCAAAAGACTTAAAATCAGCAGCTTTTAAAAGCATGATAACACGTGTGTCATCATCTATAGGTTTAAAGCCTTTAACTATAGTTAGTTTTGAAATAAACTCACCCATAGTTATAAAAGTTGGAAGAAAAAGTGTTTGATTGTCTATTTGTAAACGTTGTTCTCTAATCGATCTAGAAGTAGGTAAAACAATTGTAGTATTATTCATGTTTTACCTTTTATATTAGTAGAGTTTGTATTCTTTTTTTCTAGTATCCGCTTTCACATTAAAGTATCTTTGAAGATCACCTACATTTACTTTAGCCATAATATCCCATCTTCCAGGAACTTTTAACTTAATAGGTTCAAATACATAAACACCATTTTCAAACTTATAGTTTGATAACTCTTGGTTGTAATCATGAACATTCGGTCTAGTTACAACAACTTTTAATTTAGCATCTTCAACTGCATTACCATCCAAATCAGTTACTTTATACTTTATAACCGTATTATCTTGACTTAAAGCATCTGTTACATATTGGATCTTATACTTTTTATCAAATGCTATACGAGCATTTATAAGCTCATTTGCATTTGCATCTGCTTGATGGTAATCCATCATATAAGTATCAGCTTTAGATACCGGTAATTTTGAAGCTACAACTATCGTAGCTACACATGCACCAAAAATAAACATGATAGATATACCAATAGCATAAGGCCATATTCTTCCACTAGCAAATAATTTATTCATTATTCTTTTGCCTTCTTAAATATAATTTTCTTTTTATATACATATAAATAGCAATAAGGATAATACCATAGAATAGTGTCTTAACAATTAATATAGAAGTTTGGTTTGCATTACCAACCGCATGCTCAAGCTTAACACCCTTAGATTCGGCTATCTGTTCAGCTATATCTGCATACCCGTTAAACATAGCACCACTGTATTTACCAAGGACTTCACCTTTTTTTGCTTTTTGAGCTAGTAAAGGCAATATAGTTCCTCCACTTGTTAAGCCTGAAAAATTCATATTTAACAAACCTATTACAAAAGCTTGTACAGGTGAAGATATTGGACTTAAAACTTGCTCTTTATCAAAGTATTCATATAAAGATGTAGGATAAGCTAATATATCAACTTTTGAATCCATTTCTGAAAATGTTAATAAGATAGTGGGTGTAGAGAAGTCATTCATAATCTCTTTCTCAAAGTCTGCCATTTTAACATCATGAGGTAATTCTTTTAACATTAAAAGTCTTAACGATATACCTGTTTTCTCATATAACTCTGCACCTAATTCTTCAACTGATTCGTTAAACTTAGGATTGAAGATAACTTCATCTTTATATAAATACTCAGCAACTAATGTGTTTTGGAAAAATAACGTGAGGGTGAGGGCAAAAAGCCCTCTTTGTAAAAAGTTCAACTAAGACCTACCCTATATATAAGTGGTTAGGTGTAAGTACTGCATATGCTGTATATATAGCCGAGATTACTAATGTAATTGTAATTAATTTATCCATCTCTAAACTCCTTACTTGTAAACAATGTGATCAGATCTTTTTGAGCCATCGCCGCCAATACCTGATTTAATTTGTTCTGCGTTTTTAACTTCGTAGAACTTATCCATGTTAGCATTTTGTACACCTAAACCCCACACTGTTAAACCAGCAAGGATAGAAAGTAAAAGTACCGTAGCTATTAACATACCTGTAATACCATCAAGAGCAAATACGCTTCTATTTTCATTCATACCTGACTCCTTCTTAGTTAGCTAAACTGCTAATATATGCAGCAACAGCTTCTTTTTGTTTAGCATTTAAGTTGTTAAATGCAGGCATTGCTCCAATAGCACCTTTTTTACCATGGTTAAGTACATTAGTAACAAGTTTAACATTAAACTCTCTTAAGTTTGGAGCTACCATATCTATACCTCTACCATCAGGACCGTGACATGATGCACAAGTACCAGCAAAGATATCAGCACCAGCACCTTTGAAACCATTTGCAACATACTTAGACACAGTGTTAATTTCAGAATCTGAAATTAAGTTTCCTGAGTTAGCATTGAAAAGACCATTACGATCTGGCATTGGCATTTCCATACCTAATAACATATTGTTAGAACCATGCAATACAGCATGCTTAACTGCAACTTCATCAAGTCTTTTGTTTAAGTTAGCAGCTTTTCCATCAATACCATCAGCAGTAAGACCGTGACAAACTTTACACTCTGCTAAAAATACTGACTCACCCATCTCTACTAGTCTATCACCAGTAATAGATTCATATTGAGCATTGTATTTTGCATTATGTGCAGCTGTATCTTCATTATATTCACCGATTTGAGAATATGCATTTACTGGATAACCAGCTATAAAATACCATAAACCCCAAACAGTTACTAAAAAGAATGACACTGCCCAACCAAAAGGCAACTCATTGTTATACTCACCAACACCATCCCAGTTCTCTTCCATAAGATCACCAGTAGCTGTATCAGTTTGCATTTGACGAACATACTTGATTACTACAAATACTGTAATAAGTACAAGTGCAACTGCACCTGAAACACCAAGTATATTTACGATATCACCATTCAAACCACCTTCTGAACCAGATATTGACACATACGTGAACAATAACATAGCTGCGGCAAAGATAATACCACCAAGATAAAGCTTATTCATATATCTCTCCTATTTCTCTTTATCATCAGATATAGCTGATACCGGAGCATCAGTTACATCATCTTTAAGTGCTAAATTGCCATAATCTTCATAATCATGCCCATCCGAATCTTTTCTTTTTGTATATAAATGGTAAATATACGCATACAAAACAACTACTAATGTAGTAGTCAAGATAAAGTAACCATAAGCCTGAAGTTGTGCAATATCCACTTTAAACCTTTACTATTTAAGACTGTTCATGTAAGCAATAATAGCTACAATTTCAGGAATTTTTCCTGCAGCAACCATATCTTTTACATTTTGATCTTTCATATCAGCTGCAACTAACTTAGCTTCTGCAAGAGCCATTGCTCTAGCTTCATCTAAAGTAGCACCCATTTTAACAACTTCAGTAGACCCATCTTTCATAGGTACTGGTTTGTTATATGGAACTGAGAACACATTTGCAACAGTTAACATCTCTGCATATGCAGTATCAATGTCAGCTTCGTTTGTAAACATCCATCTGTAAGCAGGCATAATTGAACCTGGAACTACACCAGCTGGATCTTTCATGTGGTTCTCGTGCCAATCAGTAGTACGGTAGTTACCTACACGCATTAAATCTGGACCAGTTCTTTTAGAACCCCATAGGAAAGGACGATCATAAGCATACTCACCACTTAAAGAGTAGTGACCATAACGGTCAGTCTCTGATTTAAATGGACGAATTAACTGAGAGTGACATGCATTACAAGAGTTCTTGATATACACGTGACGACCAGCTAATTCAAGAGTTGAATAAGGCTTAGTACCAACTGTTGGCTGTGATTGTTGAGCGAAATTTGGAAGAATTTCAACTAAACCAGCAAACGCAATTGTAACAAATACACCTACCGCGAAAAAGAACGGGTGTTTTTCTAACCAATGAAACATAATATAATCCTCCCTTTCTTAAGCGCCCATAGGCGAAGCATTTTGTAGCTCAGACTCTTCAACAGGGCGAGCAGACATAGTTTTATAAATGTTATAAGCAAACATAAAGAAACCAACTAGGTATAGTAATCCACCTACACCACGAATAGTATAGTATGGGTGTAACACAGTAACAGTATCGATGAATGAATAAGCTAAGTTACCAAACTCATCGTGAGCACGCCACATCATACCTTGAGTAATACCTGCAATCCACATAGAAGTGAAGTATAAAACAACACCTACAGTTTGAATCCAGAATTGTGCAGCCATTAAAGACTTTGAGTAGATCTCACGTTTAAATACACGTGGAGCCATGTGGAAAAGTGCAGCCATAATCATGAATCCAACCCATCCAAGAACACCATCGTGAACGTGACCAACGATCCAGTCTGTAAAGTGTGCAATAGCATTAACTGATTTAATCGCTTGAATAGGACCTTCTAGTGTTGAGAACATATAGAAAGTAGAACCAAGAACCATAAACTTAATTAATGGAGATGAAGCAACTTGTTGCCACTCACCCTTCATTGTAAGAAGCATATTGATCGCTGAACCCCAAGACGGAAGAATCAAGATTACAGAGAAAATAGAACCCATAGTCTGCATCCAATCTGGAACAGTTGAATATAGAAGGTGATGACCACCAGCCCATAGGTAAACAAACATTAATCCCCAGAAAGAAAGTAATGATAACTTATAAGAATAGATCGCTTGACCTGATTCTTTTGGTAAAAAGTAGTAGATCATTGCAACGATAGGCACTGTAAAACCAAATGCAACAGCATTGTGACCATACCACCATTCTACTAATGCATCATTTGTACCAGCGTACATAGAAACTGAGTGCCACCAAGCACCGATTCCACCTGAAGCAAAGTAAGTTGGAACTTCCATATTGTTAAATAAGTAAAGCATAGCTATACCTAAGAAAGTAGCAATGTAGTACCAAATTGAGATATATAGTGATTTTTCACGACGGATACCGATAAGACCGAAGATACTTAAACCAAAAATTACCCATACAACAACAACAGCGATGTCGATTGGCCACTCAAATTCAGCATACTCTTTTGATGTAGTAACACCTGCGAATAGTGAAACAACAACTGAAACAACTACTAATAGGTATAACCAAAAGTGTAATTTTCCTAAAAACATCAATAAACCTGACTCTGCCATTGACACTTTTAAAACACGCTGACCAACATAATACCAAGTAGCAAAAATACCACTTAAAGTAAAACCAAAGATTACTGCATCTGTATGCAGTGGACGAAGACGACTGTAGTTAGTGTATTCAGCAAGACCCTCACCTAGAACTAAGTTTAGTTCAGGAAACGCTAGTTGAAATGCTAAAATTACACCGATTAACATACCAACAGCTCCTAAAAGAACTGTAGTTAGCATGAACATCTTAGCAACTGTATAGTCGTACTCTAATGGACGATTCTCCATATATAGCCTCCTTAAAGATTCAAAGCAATTAAGTCTAAAAATTACGTACAAATATAATTAGACTAATTAACGACAATATACTATCAACTAAAAAGTTCAATAAATCTTAAAGTTCACACTTTTTCTACACAAATTGTTGAATTTATTAGCTTTTTGTTTACTTTTGTAATTTTATTTATGTTTAAATGTAAAAAGGAAGGATAGAACTTATCTTTTGACAAGTTCTAAGAAGTTTGAAAATATATATCTACTCTCTTTTGGTCCAGGAGAAGATTCTGGATGATGTTGTACAGAAAATATCGGGCTATCATTATATTTGAGCCCCTCAATTGTGCCGTCAAAAAGGTTTGAGTGCGTAACTTCTGCTATCTCAACTATGTTATCAGGAACATTATAGTTATGGTTTTGCGCAGTGATCTCAACTAGCCCTGTTTTTTCATTTTTAACAGGATGATTACCACCATGGTGACCAAACTTTAATTTATATGTATCATAACCGTGAGAAATAGAAAGTAGTTGGTGTCCAAGACAAATTCCAAACATCGGAACCTTTGCAGATATAAGCTTTTTAATCTGCTCTTGCTCCTTTTTTAGTACTAAAGGATCACCAGGTCCATTTGAAAGAAATACACCATCGATCTCTTTGTTTAAATGTTTTTTGATTAGTTCATCTGCACTAAAGTCGTTTGGTATAACTTCAACTTCAAAACCAGCACTAACAAGTTCGTTTAATATATTTCTTTTTACACCAAAGTCTATAGCAACTATTTTTGCTTTTGCTTCAGGAGCATCTTCGTATTCAAAATCAGTTCTTGAGTAAGTAGACTGAGTATGTTTGTAAGACTCTTTTGTACTAACTTGTTCAATATAGTTTACATCTTCTATTCTAGGGCTAGATTCAAGTGTTTTCTTTAGCTCTTCTTTATCACTGATCTCAGTTGATGCTATCATCATCATAGCACCTTCATTTCTAAGCATTTTAGTTAGGTATCTTGTATCTATGTCACAAATACCCATAACACCGTGTTCTTTTAAAAATGCATCAAGTGAATCCTCAGATCTAAAGTTAGAATGACGTTTTTGATACTTTCTAACAAACATGCCCTTTGCATGTGCAGATAAGCTTTCCATATCTTGTTTATTTACACCTACATTTCCAATCTCTGGCATTGTAAATGTTACAAACTGACCTGCATATGATGGATCACTCATAACCTCTTGGTAGCCTGTTAAAGATGTATTAAACACTATCTCACCAACTGTAGTAGCATCAGCTCCAAAACTATTAGCTTCTAAAAAAGTGCCATTTTCAAGATAAATATATGCTTTTTTCATCTCAGCCATTATTGCATCCCCCTTTTTGTCATCTCTTCTCTGTATAGTTTTTCATAAAGAATTTCAAACTCATCTGTTCCTGGTATATAGTGCTTTTTATAAGAACGTATTTTATCCATAACTGCATCATCAACTTCGCTAGCATCAGCTATAAATGATGTTATAGAGTTATAAATAATATTTTTAATTCGATTTTCAGATACTTCAAAATGGATAAGATCTTCTTCATATAATTCATCCAAAATTTTATGAGATATATCTGAGTAGCGCTCTTCATAGTTTAAAATAACATCATACTCAGGTGCAAGTTTTTTCTTGATCATGAAGAAAAGTTGACGCTCATCAACTAAGTTAAACTCTATCTCTTCTTCATTATCATCACAAATTTCTCCAACTTTCTCATCTAAAGCCATCTCTTTTTTTACACTTGCGACTAATATTTTTTCAGCTTCACCACTTACAGCTTCAAGCCCTTTGGTCATAGTAACTGCACCACTTCTGTTTAAATCAATTGCTATCTTAGAGCATATATGGGGTATGGTTTTTAGTGAAATCTTCATGACGTTTAGCCTCAAAATAAATTAAATTTAGGCATTTTACTATATTTTAGGTTAGAAAGTGTTTAGGTGAAATTATTTTGATAACATTAAAGTTAGTTCACTACCTTTTTTTGGCTCCATTTTAGCCAAAATTTTTCCTACTGTTTTAGGCTTTAGTGACGAAAGAACACTTGCTGCATCTTCAAGTTCCATTTCAGATAAAATATTTGCTGCAGATGCAGCTTTCATTTTAGCAAATGTTTGTGCAATTTTATCCATTTTTAAACTTGTGAGTTTTTCTAAAACAGCTTTGTTTTCTTCTAACATTTTTTTAATATTAGCTTCTTTTTGATCTATCTCTGCTTTTTTTGCTTCAACAACTTCAGACTCGTAATCTAGTTTTCTTTTTTTATCTTTTAGTAGATCTTCTGTGGCATTTTTTAAAGCTTCTAGTGCTTGTTTTTGTTCATCTATACGCTCTAATTCTATAAGTAGTTCACTTTTTCTTGCCTTAAAAACTTCACTACATTCAAAAAGTTTATCACTTGTTTCTATAGCAAAGATATGACTAAATAGAAATAGCAAAACAACTAATAACTTCATACTCATCCTCTCAATTATCTATATTCTTTGCCAAAAGTCATAAGGGCAACTTCATCAAGGTTTTTTGCCTCTTTAACTTTTAGCTCTTTTTGATACTTTTTAATCTCTTCTAAATCCAAGTATTTATACTTCTCGTACTCTATCATATCTTTTTTAAATTGATTCTTAGCACTTTCAAGCTGTTCTCTTGCAAATTCAACCCAGTTTTTGTTATTGTTTATTAAATCTCTTTGTGAAGTTAAAAGTGATCTCGAGGCTAAAAGATTGTGTATGTTGCCAGAACTTGGCTGTTCTATCTCTTCTAAAGACTTATATGAACTCTCCAATGCATTTATAGCATTGTTAAGTTCCATATTTTTTTGCTGAACCAAACGCTCACTCTTATCCATTGTACTCTTTTTAAGTTTTACAAGTGGAGAATAGCGCGTTTTCATCTTTATGAAATTCCTTTTAAAGGATTATTGTATCATCTCTTTCAGGCGATGTAGAAATTATACCAACTTTTGTTTTACTGATCTCTTCGATCGTTTTTACAAATGCTTGAGCATTTTCAGGTAGGTCTTCAAATCTTCTTACACCTACGGAGTTAGTCCAACCTTCAAAAGTTTTATATACTGGTTTTACATTTTCAAGATCAGCTGGCATATAATCTATCTCTTGTCCATTGTATTCGTATGCTACACAAAGTTTTACTATATCAAAACCATCAAGCACATCTAACTTCATAAGTGAAAGCTCATCTACACCGTTTAAACGGCATGCATGACGAGTTGCTACTGCATCAAACCAACCGCATCTTCTAGCACGCCCAGTTGTAGTTCCAAACTCATGACCCTGTTCACCTAAACGTTTACCATCATCTCCAAAGTCCTCACTCGGGAATGGTCCATTTCCTACACGTGTACAGTAAGCTTTTACGATTCCTATAACTTTACCAATATCTTTAGGGTTGATCCCAAGACCTGTACAAGCACCTGCACTTACAGTTGAACTTGATGTCACAAACGGATATGTACCATGATCAATATCTAGTAAAGTACCCTGAGCACCCTCTAGTAGTACTTTTTTATTCTCCTCATCAAGAGCTTTCCATACCAGTTGAGTAGTATCTGTAATAAATGGCTCAAGTTTTGTCTTAAAACTTTGAAGCTCTTGAAAAAGTGTATCTTTTGGAGGTGTAGCTATGTCGTAAACATCAAAAATAGAACGATTTTGCTCAAAATACTCTAAGATAGAATCACAAAGCTTTGCAGGATCTAGCAACTCACCTACACGAACACCGTTACGGCTGATCTTGTCAGCATATGCAGGTCCAATCCCTTTTCCGGTTGTACCGATCGCTTTATCACCCTTTAGTCTCTCTTTTGCCTGATCAATTAAAGCATGGTAAGAAAGGTTTAAATGAGCTTTGTCTGAAATAAATAAACGACCTTCTAAGTTATCAAACTGTTCCATCTCTTTTATAATAGCTTCTGGTGATAAAACAACACCGTTTCCTATTACGTTTACAGCTTTTGGATTTAGTACACCTGATGGGATCAAGTGAAGTGCATATTTTACTCCATCAACCCAAATCGTATGTCCTGCATTGTGTCCACCCTGACTTCTACATACCATATCGTATTCACATGCAAGTGCATCTACTATTTTACCTTTACCTTCGTCACCCCATTGGATTCCGACTATTAAATCTGCTTTTGTTGACATTATTATTGAACCTTCTCTTCTATTATTGCATCTGTATATATTGCGAAACCAACCGAAGTTGTATCTTCATTTTTGTATCTACCGCCGCGTGCGTATACTTCATTGTTTTTAATAACTCTAAAAAATAGTTCATCATAATAAAGCATTTTTGCGTAATACATTGGTGCTAAAACACTGTTTGAACAAGAAGAATTACTACATAACTCTTTCATTTTGACAAGCTCAGGCTTTAACACATCAGGAATTATCTCTAAAAGTTCGTCCACCTGTTCTATATGTTGAAGATAAACAAGCTTTGTTAGCCACTCAACTTTTAAATTTAAAAACTTTTCTATATTTAGATGTCTAAAATCATCCAAAGTTAACTCATCAAACATATCCACAAGTATATGTGGAATTTTCATATTGCTAACTTGTGTAAGTGCATCTACATCTAGTTTGTTAAATATCTCATCTGCTATATTTAAAACATAAGAGAGTTGTGTCTCTCCCATATACTCAACACCTATTTGGTACTGCTCAGTTGTAGGGTATTTATAAACAGGCTGAATATAAAACCATTTTCTCTCATCTGTGTTTCTACCAAGGCGTTTTTCTATGATGCGAACAACATCTATAGTTGAATCTGCTCTTAGTGATATCGAGTTGTTCTTCTCATCGTTTACACGGATCAACTCTTTTTCACTAGCTATACTTAGGTGCTGATGATATGAAAAAATTGGAGTTAAGATCTCTTCAAACTCATAACTATCCAAGATCTCACTTGCCACTGACTCTATCTCTCTTTTTACTTTGGCACTTTTACCAAAGTAAAGTTTTGAGCCATTAGGTATTTCATGTTCTAGTATCATCTATTGGTCCATTCCTAAAAAGCAGTCGTTAAAAACCTTGTTTGCAGTTCCGTCATATTTTCTTTTTCCAACCTTGTCTAATGCAAGCTCAACTGCATTTACTACCCATGCCATCTCATAAGGTTTGATCAGACCCATCTGGTTTATACGGAAAATTTTACCTTTTAGATGGTCTTGACCACCAGCAACATTTACTTGGTAGTCCTCTTTTAAAACTTTTCTTATCTCATTTGCTTTTTCATCATCGATCGTAATCATAGATTTTGCTGGTGATTTTGGATAAACATGAAGACCTATTGCTTCAAGAGCTCGCTTTACAGATTTTGCACGACAAGCAGTTTCACCATAAAGTCTTGTAAATCCGCCATTTTTTTCTATAGTCTCTAAAACTTCTAAAAGCCCGATCACTAAAGTAGTAGCAGCTGTCCAAGCTGTAGTATTTTGACGTTGCTTTTTGATCTCAGTTGCTAGGTTAAAGTAATAACCTACACCCTCACCAATTTTTTCAACAGCAGCATTTGATAGACCTATGATCGCTAGTCCTGGAGGAAGCATTAAAGCTTTTTGACTACCTGCTATCAGTGCATCAATATTTGCCACATCGATCTTTTCTACACCAACAGCCGTGATCCCATCTGCAATGATCATAACATCTGGGTTGATCTCTTTTGCTGCGTGCGCTAACTCCTCTACAGGGTGACGAAGACCGCCAGCTGATTCACTAATCTGAACAGCGATCGCATCAATATCAGGATTCGCTTTTAGCGCATCTGTGATCTCTTCAACACTTACAGGTGTATTCCACTCGTTTTTGATCTCTACATTTTTAAGACCATGAGCCTTTGCAATTTTTCCAAAACGATCACCAAACTTTCCACTGTTTACACTTAAAAGTGTTTTTTTACAAAGGTTGATAACTGAAGCTTCCATTGCACCGGTTCCAGTTGATGCAAGCATAACAACCTCATCGGTATTAAAAAGTTTGAAAAGATGTTTACGAGTTCTCTCGAAAATAGCTTCAAATTCAGGTGTACGGTGGTGCATTGTTTCTTCTGCCATTGCATTACGAACATTTTGAGGTACTGGAGTTGGTCCAGGTGTAAAAAGTAACATGATATTTCCTACAGTAAGTTTAATTAAAAAACCTCGTATTATATCAAAATATATTTAAGGAACTATTATTTAAGCTCTTTAACTTATGCTAAAATATCGAAAAATTAAGCCACACAAGGTTGTTTATGACAATAATAGACTCTATAATTATGGGCGTCATAGAGGGGTTTACAGAGTTTCTTCCCATCTCATCAACAGGTCATTTGATAGTAGCAAGTAAATTTTTAGGTGTTGATCAAACAAATGTCAACAAAGCATATGAGGTGATCATACAATTTGCAGCAATACTTGCAGTATTTTTCAATTACCGAGATAAATTTCACATTAGTAAGATTCCTTTATGGACAAAAGTTTTTATAGCTTTTTTACCTATAGGTACAGTTGGCTTTATATTTTCAGATCAAATAAAAGCTATGTTTAGTATAGAAGTTGTAACTACCATGTTTATAGTCGGTGGTGTAATATTTTTGCTTGTTGAGAAGTTTTTTATACCTCATGAAAAAACTATGCTTGATGATATAGAAAAGATCAGCATGAAACAAACCTTATGGATAGGTTTTGCACAGGTTTTTGCACTCATACCCGGAACTAGCCGTGCAGGTTCTACGATCATCGGTGCACTTTTGGTTGGTTTAAGTAGACGAGCAAGTGCCGAGTTTAGTTTTTTACTAGCATTTCCTGTAATGTGTGCTGTAACTGGTTATGATCTTTTAAAACATTACAAAGACTTCACACAAGAATCACTTATAAACTTAGGTGTTGGGTTTGTTGTATCTTTTATAGTGGCTTACATCACTATCAAACTCTTTTTAGCATTTTTGGAAAAATTTACATTTGTTGCTTTTGGGGTTTATAGAATTATTTTTGGAGTAGTGTTGTTATTAATTTTTAGTTAATAGTAAGTGGTATGTTTTTTGCTGTTAATCTTTTACGTAGGGGAAATTTTGAACGATTTTGTCTACATTTGCCAGGCGCAAGGAGGATATCATGCAAACTTTAAGCAGATATAACAACCAAATACAAAGCTTTGTAGAAAAACTAGAAGAGTCTTTCTATAATCTTAGTCGCAAATTTTTGTAAAAGTCTTTGTCGAATGGATTGACTAATGGCTACAACTCCATGGAGGGAGTTTTTACAACACTTTAATTATCTTTTCTGCCAAATTAAGTGCACGTGATCTGTGAGATAATCCTTTTTTAACATCATCATCTAATTCGCCTAACGTTTTGTCATATCCAAGTGGTATAAACATAGGATCATAACCAAACCCCTTATCTCCTCTTGCTTCAGTGATCACATCTCCATACATCCATCCATGAACTGTGTACTCTGAAGTTTTTGTAACTATTGCGATCGCTGCTGTATAGTGAGCTGGGCTTGATTTAACACCTTTTTCTTTTACAGAGTCTATTAACTTGTATAAATTATCTTTATCACTAGCATCAACACCTGCATATCTTGCACTATATATCCCAGGAGCTCCACCTAAGATATCTACGCTTATTCCACTGTCATCTGCTATGACTACTACGTTTTCATCATTAAGTGCATTAAATACAGCTCTTGCTTTTATTAAAGCGTTTTCTTTAAAAGTATCTCCATCTTCAACTATCTCAAACTCATCTATAAGCTCACTGTACGGTATAACTTCGTGTTCTTCACAGAGTGCTTTTATCTCTCTTACTTTTCCCTTATTTCCTGTTGCTAATACTAATTTCAAAACAAAACCTTATATTTAATAGATTTGACTATAATTACATAATTATATCAACCACTCATAAAGAGGATCCTTATGTTTAAAAAAGTAATGCCACTCTCAATAATTTTATCCCTTAGATTTTTAGGTCTATTTTTAGTTTTACCAATTATCTCAGTATATGCCCTCTCTCTTGATGGAGCTACACCAATTCTTGTTGGAATAGTTGTTGGCGGATATGCACTAACCCAAGCGATTTTTCAAGTACCATTTGGAAACCTAAGTGATAAAATAGGTCGTAAACCAACACTTTTAATAGGTCTTTTAATATTTTTAGTCGGTTCATTGATAGCTGCATATGCTACAGATATTTACACTCTAATGCTTGGGCGTTTCTTACAAGGTGCTGGAGCTATTGGAGCAGTTATAACAGCTATGATCTCTGATCTTGTAGAGGAAGAAAAACGTGCTAAAGCTATGGCCATTATGGGTGCAAGTATTGCACTTAGTTTTGCAGTAGCTATGGGTGCTGGTCCAATTTTGGGTGCTAAGTATGGAGTTGATACTCTTTTTATTATCACAGCTATTTTATCGATTCTTGCTATTATTTTACTTTTTACAAAAGTTCCAACCCCTCCAAGAATTAAACACATATACCATGAAAAATCTAAAACGAGCGATATATTAAAAGATCCTAACCTTTTAAATATGATAGTTATAAATGCAATGCAAAAAGGACTAATGACAGTTGCATTTGTTCTTATCCCGATCGTTTTAACAAGTGATGCATTTAATTGGCAAAAATCTGATCTTTACATGGCTTACCTACCTGCAATGCTTTTTGGACTTGTTGCCATGGGACCTGCTGCTGTTTTTGGTGAGAAAAAAAATAAGCCTCGTGAGATATTTTTAATTTCTATTATATTATTTATAGTCTCTTTTTTAATTATGGCACTCACAAGTTCTAGCTCCATTTTTATAGTTGGTGTAGTAACATTTTTTATAGCGTTTAACATGATGGAACCACTTGTTCAATCTATGATCTCTAAGTTTGCAAAAGTTCACCAAAAAGGTACAGCACTAGGAATATCTAACTCAGCAGCCTACTTTATGACTTTTGTTGGTGGTACAAGTGCGGGACTACTTTTAGACCTAGCAGATAGACAAACTATAGGAATTACAATGGCTGTACTTTCTTTTATATGGTTAGTATGGACTTTTAAACTTCAAAATCCAACAAAGCACTCCCATCTATTTATAGATCATAATGATGTAGACGAGACAAAACTATATGCATTAGAGCATGAACATATTGCAGAGTGGTATATAAATGATACAGAAAACGTAGTTGTAGTTAAATATGTAAGTGAAGATATAAGTGAGAAAGAACTAAAAGATAAAATTCTTAAATAACTGTTCCGTACACTTTTTCTACATTTATATAATCTATAATTATTTAATTAATAAATAATGTGTAGTTTTAGCGCATGAGAGGAATTATTATGGATTCAATTGAGAAGCAAATACATTTTCCAAATGAAAAAGATAAATATGAATATGAAAAAGCTAAGACCTTTGATAGTCTTAGCATAACTTGTGAAGATGGTTTAGATTATCATTATTTAGATTCTAAACCTACTTTTACAGAGAAAGTTTGCTATACTAAAGCATAGCAAGCATATTGACTACTTTTGTGGAGTTACATACATATTGAAGTAACGACCTTCAAACTTAGGAGGTTTTTCCATTACTGCGATATCCTCAACCATTGGCCATACACGAAGTAGTACTTCTTTTCCTGCTTCTGGATGCGCCATCTCACGACCTTTTAAAAATACGCGAAATTTAACGTGGTAACCTTTTTCTAAAAATTCACGTGCATGTTTTACTTTATATGCGATATCATTTTCAGCAATTTTCACAGATAATTTAATCTCTTTAACAACGATTTTTACCTGATTTTTTCTTTGTTCTTTTAGTTGCTTTTCTTTTTGGTATTTATATTTACCATAATCCATGATTTTAGCAACTGGAGGCTTAGCATCTGGTGCAATTAGCACTATGTCCAAATTTAACTCATTAGCTTTGTCCATAGCTTCATCTATTGATATTACACCTAAAGACTCACCACCATCTATATTACATCTTACTTCAGGAACCCTGATATCGTCATTCATTATGACACGGTCTTTTTTACTACTCAAAAATTTACCTCATTAATTTTAGTTTTTATTAAAGTCAAGAATTCATCTTCACTCAAGTTATATTGCTCACGGCTACGTCTGTCACGAACTGCAACAGTTTTACCTTCAACCTCTTCATCACCGATAATGATAAGCATAGGCACACGGCTTTTTTCAGCTGTACGGATTCTCTTATTTAAAGAATCATTTTTATCGTATATACTACTATCGGCACCAATGTCGATAAGTTTATCTGATAAATCCTTAGCATACTCTTTATGAGTGTCCGCAATCGGGATAATTGCAACTTGTGTAGGAGCTATAAACATCGGAAATTCACCAGCGTAGTGTTCTGTAAGGATCCCTACAAAACGCTCAAAAGAACCAAGGATCGCACGGTGGATCATAACCGGTTGAATTTTTTCATTATCGTCTGCGTTGTATTCTAACTCAAAACGTTCTGGAAGATTAAAATCTAACTGAATAGTTCCACACTGCCATTCACGACCGATTGCATCTGTGATCTTAATATCGATTTTTGGACCATAGAAAGCTCCACCACCCTCATCGATCTCATATGCTAGTTCATGTTTGTCCATCGCAGTTTTTAGTGCGTTTGTTGAAACTTCCCATACTTCATCGCTACCAACTGCTTTTTCAGGTTTAGTTGAAACCATCATTTTGTAATCAAACTCAAACGTAGTCATGATCTTGTCAACAAAATCAACAACTTCAATGATCTGCTCTTCTATCTGATCAGATGTACAGAAAATATGTGCATCATCTTGAGTAAACTCACGAACACGAAAAAGTCCATGAAGCGCACCAGTAAACTCATGACGATGAACTACACCGTACTCAAAATACTTGATCGGAAGATCACGGTATGAGTGAAGCTCATCTTCGTATACTTTAATATGACCTACACAGTTCATAGGTTTTACGCCAAACTCTACCTCATCGATCTCAGTAAAGTACATGTTCTCACCATAGTTTTGGTAGTGTCCAGATGTTTTCCAAAGATCACTTCTTAACATCTCAGGACCACGAACTGGCTCATAACCGCGTTTACGGTGAGCTTTAAATAGTAGATCCTCAAGACGTGAGCGTAAACGTGCACCTGCAGGAAGCCATAGTGGAAAACCAGCACCGATCTCTTCACGGAACGTAAAAAGTTTCATCTCATTACCGATCTTTCTGTGATCACGTTTTTCAGCTTCACGAAGCATATCCATGTGAGCAGTTAGACTCTCTTTATCTGCAAATGCGATCCCGTAGATACGAGTTAACATCTCATTTTTAGAATCACCGCCAAGGTAAGCACCCGCTAATTTTAAAAGTTTAAAATGACGAATAAGCTTAGTGTTTGGCAAGTGTGGTCCACGACATAAGTCTTCGAACTCACCTTGCTTGTAAATACTTACCGTATCACTTGGTATTCGCTCCATAACTTTAAGTTTTAGTTCATCATCTTTAAACTTCTCTTTAGCTTCATCCATTGAAATAGAGTACTTTTCGATCTCATGCTTTTTCTTAGCAAGCTTGATCATCTCTTTTTCAATACGCTTTAGATCACCCTCACCTATCTCTTGGCTAGTTTTAAAATCGTAGTAAAAACCCTCTTTTACAGTAGGTCCTACGAAAAACTTAGCATCTGGATATAAGTTTTTAATAGCTTGTGCCATTAGGTGTGCAGTTGAGTGACGAAGCACATCAAGTGCTTCTGACGAGTTGTCCAACTCTATAGCTTCACCTTCGAAACCTATCTCTCTTGCTGTTTGAAGATCGATTATTTCATCGTTATGTCTTAGTGCAATAGCATCCAAATTATTTTGTCCCTATATAAAAATTTTTGCTATAATAACTAAAAATCACTTCAAAGTCGATAAATGCAATGCAAACTCTGTAATAATACTGTAATGTCCATCAACGATACACGCAATAATTGGGAGTTTTTCCACTGCAAAAAATGTGAATTTATTTTTAAAAATAGTTCTGATTTTGTAACAAGTGAAGATGAACTAAAACAATATAATAACCATAATAACACTATGGATTCACCTGGTTATGTTGAGATGTTTGAGAGGTTTATGGCTACTACATTTAACGATTATATAGACGAGATACAAAATGTGCTAGAGTTTGGAAGTGGTCCTGGACCTGTACTGAGTGAGCTTTTAAAACAGCGTGGTCTTAAAGTAGATATATATGACAAATACTTCTCACCTGAGAAAGTGTACGAAGGTAAAAAGTATGATCTTATTACATCTACTGAGGTGATCGAGCATGTAGATGATCCAAAGGGACTTTTCAAATTTTTTTCTGATCATATAAAAAGTGACGGCTACTTAGCCTTAATGACCCAGTTTCATACAAATAATGCACAAGAATTTAAAAAATGGTGGTACAAAAACGACCCTACTCACATCTGTTTTTTCAGACCTCATACTTTTGAAGTTTTGGCAGAACAAAGCGGCTTTAAAGTTTTAAAGCATGACTCTAAAAAGAGCATACTTTTGAAAAGATTATAACTTTTGTTCCATACTATCTAATAAACTATTATCAAAGATTTTGTCTGAATACTTATCAAAAATCTCTTTTGCATATGTAGCGTTGTCGTATTTTGGTTTAAATGTACTTTTAAAGTTTTCATTAAACTTCCCATCTTCATTTTTGAAATCATACCAATCTTTGCCATACTCTGTCTCATATGCTCTATCTTTTAGCTCATCGAGCTTTGTATCAACTATGTCATTGTTTTGAAGCAAAAAAGAGTAAAGTTTTATGTCGTACATGATCTTCGCTTTAATGCCATCAATGTCATCTTCAAAGTTCTCTCGGTAAGTATCTGTCCAAAAGTTATGTTCAAAGCCGTACTCTCTTAGATCTATTTGTTTGTTATAATCTATCTCCTCTTCTGGAGTCTCTGTAGCAGCCTCTATATCTTCAGGGTATCCGGAGAAAAATAGCCAAGAAAATGCTTGAGCTTCACTTCCACCAAATGTAGATAGTAAACTACTAGCCTTTTGTGTTGCTTCTCCTATACTCATACCACTCTCAAGTGCGTCATATACTGCATAGTTGTATGCTTTACTAGACTCTTTGGTAGCTGCCATAAAACCGCCTGTGCTCATATCCATGTTGTACTTTTCTCTTAGGTATTTGTTGTACGCTTGGTAATCCCAAAACATATCCTCAAATGCCGCTTTGTCTTCCTCTGTACCACCTCTGTAAGCTTTGTTTCTCATCTCTTGGAACTGTGGAAACTGAGCATTTAACTCTTCTATAATTTTATTTGCTTTTTCTGTAGTATAGTTAGAGTAAATAGGAGTAAATAGATCTTTATACTTTTCATAATGCTCATACTCTGCTTTAAAATAAGTCTCATGTCTAGCTAATGCAGCAGCCCTTTGTTCTTCAAACATCCCCTCATAAAAAATCCCTCCTTGCCCAGGCATAGCTCTATATTCAGCTATGATCTCTTCAGGTGTCCTTGTTTGTTTGTCTTGCTCAACCTTGCTTAGTGCTGCTAAAAGTGTCTCTAGTGAACCTACCTCTTTTTCATCTGTTTTTAACAACTCATTTATAATTGCTATATATTCAGAACTTGTAATATACTCATCTATTACAGTTGTACTTTCGTTTTCTAAAGGTTCATCGCTATCGTTTTTTAGCTCTTCAAAAGCAGACTTGAAGTTATCCCAAAACTTTTGGATGATCCCTTTAAACTCCTCAGACGCAAATCCCTGTCTGTTTGGATCTAGTATGTCATCAACACGGTTTTGTAAGTAGTCATAGTCTATAGTTGATGGAGTGTAGGGTGTATTGTTAAATAGCGACTTAATACGCTCAACATCAAAGCTTATAGTCATCGCCATAAGTTTTTCTCTACCGTCTAAAGAGTTTAGTGCTTCTATGTATGCTGCTTTTACATCAGCTGGCATATTTCGTGGAACTGGCATCAACATTCTTCCTGCTCCAACTTCCATTATCCCATCATTATTAAAGTCAAACTGCTCATTGTCATGCATTAAAAGATTATAAGCACCCTCTGCAGATATAGCACCTATATCGATAGCGTCTGCAAGTCCATTGTAATTTTGAACAACTCTTAACTCACTTTCATCCAAGGATGACAACAACTCTTTAGCATTTGATAGTTTTATGTCTTCATCACTAACCTCTTCATATATCTTTTCAAAGCGTTCTGCAAAAGGTGCTTGGTACTCTTTTCTACCATTACCAATGATATAGTTTTGCATTAAATTTTTGTGTTGAGTGTATACAGTACCTGTTTCCATAACTCATCCTCAATATTAATTAACACTATTAAGCAAAAAACATTCCTTTAAGATTGAAATTTGACAATCTACTCAAATAGGTATAAAATTTACATTTTAAAGGAAACCAATGCTAATACCTCAAGACTCAAGTGTTATAACAACAGTCTCATCTCTTATACAGTTATCTGTAGCTCCAGTATTTTTACTAGCTGGTGTTGCAGGGCTTTTAAATGTATTTACAAGTAGGCTGACAAGGATTATAGATAAACTAGAAGGTCTAGATGACTATGTACATCAAAAAGAGTTACAAGACCAAAACTATGAACCTTCTCAAGCTGTTATGAGCAGAAGAAACAATCTTCTTAAACGTATGCAAAACACAAACTTGGCGATCTTTTTTGCAACAGCAACAGGCCTTATGGTAGCTTTAGTGATCATAAGTGTATTTTTTAGTTCTTTAATGTCTTATAATGCAGAGACCTTAATTTCTATACTTTTTGTATTAGCTATGGTGTTTTTGATTATCTCTCTTTTAGTGTTTGTAAAAGAGATTTACTTTACTATCTCTTACATAAGAGATAAGAGGGAACATATTTTTATAGAGTAAAAACGGGAAGCTATTAAAGCTCCGTTTTTAATACTGCACCGTTAGATGCATTTGATACTAAAAGTTGGTAACGTTTTAGCCATTTAGATTTTACTTCGTTTTTATGAGGTTTGAAATGGAGTCTTCTTTGCTCAAGAACTTCATAATCTACATTTAGCTGTAGTAAGTGCGTATCTACGTCTAACTCAATCTCATCACCGTCTTCAATAAGAGCTATTAAACCACCCTCAGCAGCTTCAGGAGAAACATGACCGATCGAAGCTCCACGAGTAGCACCACTAAAGCGTCCATCAGTTATAAGAGCAACAGACTCGCCAAGACCCATACCCATGATCAGTGAAGTCGGAGCTAACATCTCTTGCATACCAGGTCCACCTTTTGGTCCCTCATAACGGATAACTACAACGTCACCAGCTTTAACTTTGTGACCCATGATTCCAGCAAGTGCTTCTGGCTGAGAGTTAAAACAAACAGCTTTACCTTTAAACTGACGCATAGACGGCGCGATACCTGCAGTTTTTACAACAGCACCCTCTTCTGCCAAGTTACCAAATAAAATAGAAAGACCACCAACTGGTGAATAAGCATTTTCATTTGTATGAATAACATTCTCATCTAAGATCTTAGCATCAGCTATACGCTCACCGATAGTCTCACCAGTTACAGTTGGGTTGTCTAGGTGTAACATACCGCCACGTTTAGAAACCTCTTTCATAACTGCATTTACACCACCTGCTTTGTTGATATCATCCATATGAACAGTTGATAATGACGGTGAAATCTTTGCAATGTGAGCTACGTTTTTAGCTATTTCGTTGATCTTTGTAATATCGAACTCAACTTCAGCCTCTTTTGCGATCGCTAACATGTGAAGTACGGTGTTTGAGCTTCCACCCATAGCCATATCTACAACAAAAGCGTTGTGAACAGCTTTTTCGTTTAGTACATTACGGATATTATATTTTTCAGGCTTCTCTGCTTTTGCCATCTCAACTACGCGACGAGCAGCTTTTTTAACCATCTCTATACGCTCAGGAGTCATAGCTAAAACAGTTCCGTTACCAGGAAGTGCAATACCCATAGCTTCACATAAAGTGTTCATAGAGTTTGCTGTAAACATACCTGAACAGCTTCCACCGCTCGGACATGCTTCACACTCGATCTCATAAAGCTCTTCATCACTCATTTGACCCTCTGCGTGTTTACCAACAGCCTCAAATGCAGTCGCTAGATCTATTGGAGTTCCGTCTTTTTTATGTCCCGCCGCCATAGGTCCGCCTGAAACAAAAACAGTTGGAACGTTTACACGTAAAGCACCCATGATCATACCCGGAACGATCTTGTCACAGTTAGGGATACAGATCATAGCATCTAGCTTGTGTGCATTCATAACAGTTTCCATAGAATCTGCAATGATCTCACGTGATGGAAGTGAATAAAGCATACCATCATGTCCCATTGCTATACCGTCATCAACACCGATAGTGTTAAAAACAAAAGGTACACCACCCGCTTCACGAATAGCCTCCTTTACAATCTCACCATATTCATGTAAGAAAAAATGTCCAGGAATAATATCTATGTAAGAGTTTGCTATCCCAATAAATGGTTTTTCGAAATCTTCGTCCTTTAAACCAGTTGCACGAAGTAATGAACGATGTGGAGCTTTGTCAAACCCCTTTTTAATGATGTCACTTCTCATAATAATCCTTATACTATATAAATAATTAATGCGATTATATCATTATTTTATATTTTTTTTAAATTTATGGAAAAAACTCTTTACAAAGCAAAAAAAAACGGCTATAATTCCGGCTCACTTATAAAGATAAGATGAAAATTGCGGGAATAGCTCAGTGGTAGAGCACAACCTTGCCAAGGTTGGGGTCGCGAGTTCGAACCTCGTTTCCCGCTCCATTTTAATATTGTAAACTGTGAAAACACTCACGATGCCCAGGTGGCGAAATTGGTAGACGCAGGGGACTTAAAATCCCCCGGTAGCAATACTGTGCCGGTTCGAGTCCGGCCCTGGGCACCATTGATT
>Ga0193964_1000295_pt1 | contig 24503 bp, 26 predicted proteins | sample FB_7_MG_FD_140323 | JGI IMG/M metagenome (GOLD analysis project Ga0193964, IMG submission 140323) | Microbial mat bacterial communities from the Broadkill River, Lewes, Delaware, United States - FB_7_MG | ecosystem: Environmental > Aquatic > Freshwater > River > Microbial mats | place: USA... | reverse complement strand
TTAAAGATCAAATAGAAAATCTTTTTAGTCCTAGTAATATAAATAACAAAAAACAAGACTTTGTAGGAATGCTGATAAAAAGAGTAGATAATATTACTATCTCGTTATCTTCAGATGAAGAAGAAGTTAATAAAATTAAAAATGCAGAACGTGAAGTCTATTTAAAGATTATTATGTCTTTAGAAGAAAAATTTGATTTCGATTTTTCTGAAATATCATTAATGAATATGGAAAACTTACAAACTTCAGATCTTCAGTTCTATGCTCATTGTATTTACAGATTTTTAGTAATAGACATTAACGATAAAATTTCAGATTTCTTCGCTAACTTTATTTTCAATAATAAGAAACAGATATCCCAAGCATTCAAACCTTTAATGAAGGATAAGAAGATTTTAGGAATGTCTTCTTTAAGAGCATTCATTAAAGAACCTGCCGATATGATCGTTCTTTATTATTTAGAAGAAATTATCTTAGATATCATTGATTCATCAATTAAGTTTGATGATTTCATTTATAATATTGAAATGGAAGAGGAATCTGAGACTTCTAATTCAATTATGAAAGAAATTATTGATGGAGATAATCATATTCTAACAACTAGAATTCTTGAACATATTAAGAAAGATAGAAATATTGATTATTATTTAAGTAAAATTAAAATGCAATTAATTCCTTTATTACCTAAGAAACAAGACTTTTAAATAAAATTATCAAATTAAAATGGAGAATTTGAAATGGTGGAAACTGAAGAGAAAGTAAATGAGCAGCAGCTTGAAAGTTCTGAAGCAAATATTGAAAAAGCTCTTGAAGAATTAGAGATCTTAGAACAAGACGAACGTGATAAGACTAAAGAAATTCTTAAAGAAAAACAGCGAATTATGGCTGAGAATGACTTTAATAAGAATGTAGCTAGTGAAGAGAATATTCTTAAAATTGATAATGACATTCTAGAGCTTAAGAAGAAAAAAGGTAATTTTGAAAAAATTAAGAAACTTAGTAGCGTTAAACGTCAGCTTATCGACATTAATTCCTTTCAATCTATGCGTAAAGAAAAATATAGAGAGTTGTATATTTTAAATAATAAAGCAACTAGTAATTCTATGAAAAATCATAGAGCAATGACTTTAAAACAAGTTTCTGATAAACTTAATAAAACTAAAAAATATCGTTTTCTTCACCCTAAAAATATTCTTCCTATCCTTTACTCTCGAATGCCTGAAGGACGTCGTCATTATGCGTTAATCTTTACTGACTGCTTTTTCGAATTTATTATGAGTAACAAGATCAGGAATAACGCAATCTTCATTACACAAACTATTAATAATATTTATAAATTGAAGCATGAAGATTATGACTATGAGTTTGTAGATACTATTATTAAATATGTGGAAGAAGAAATTATACGAGAGTAATAATTTATGTCATATAATTTTCTAAAAAAAGTAAAAGATCAAGTAATGGTAGATTGTCATGAATTAGAAGTATTAATTCCTGATATCTACTTTACCGATGGTATAGCTGAACTATTAGCTGATAAATTAAAAACTATTGGCATATTTAAATTTAGAATGAAGACTTCTGAATCGGCTAAGTTTAAATATTTTATCTTCAATAATCCTAATTCAATCTATATGAAATTTCAAGAATCTTATAATTCTACCGAAACTATAAAAGGTGTAGAAGATAAATATAAGGTCTTCAAGTTTTTAAAGGATGATGTTTTTATTGATAATGTTAACTTTGTACCATCACCTAAAAACATTGAAGCTTTTGTTAAACTACTACATTCTGGAAAACTTCCTAAGATATCATATGAGAATATATATCATCAATATATGGAAGTTCAACGAATGAATAATACTTACTTAGGTGTTCCCTCATCAACTATTGAAGGCATTATATCTGAGTTAGCTAGATTTGATAGAGATAAATCTGTTCCATTTAGATTAGCTTTAAAAAATGCTTCTGTAAAAGATAGTGATTATACACTAATAAACCTTAAACTATTGCCTCAGAATATAAGTACTTTTAGTGGTATATCTTTTGAGAATATAAATAGCGCTATTGCTAGCGGTGTGGACAGAACTAGGCATAATGGTAAAGAACCAAAAACTTCTATGGAAGAGACGGTTTTTTATTAAATATTGATATAATACTCCCCTATACGACTTTATGTTGTATAGGGGGATTGTTATTATGAAATATATGCAAAAGTATTGTTTTAATGATTGTATTTTTAACAATTAATTGAGTGATATAAAACGTACTATTTTTACCAATAACTATTTATTAAAAAGGACAAAAGACTATGGCTGAATTGTTTTTACATCCGTCTATTACTTCGCGTATATCGGATGAAAGTCAAATATTTCAGACAGCTCAAGGTCTTACCATGCTTTTTGCTCCTTTATTCTGTGAACGAGGTCAAGATGGCGTACTTGTACGCAATAATGGCGTTTCAGAGTATTTGGAAAAGCACGGAGAACCAGATAGCGTTGAATACGGTCAAATGCCGTTCAATGTTATTCAATGGGTGAAAGCAGGAGGAGAAGCTGTTACAATGCGTCTTCTTCCTGATGATGCTACATTTGCCCATTCGGTGATTGACATTCAAACTAAAGACACTGTTGTTAAAGTTTGGAAAGAGCTTGTTGAAGGAACCTTGATCGACGTTGAACGTAAGCTTGATACTGCAACTGGAGAATATGTTTTCGTTCTTCCTAGTGATGGCACAGTTCTTACAACTGAGGCTGAACTTGTTGCAGCACCTAACGTCTCTCAAGAAGAAGAAACTCGTGTTATTGTTCGTCCAAAGACACGTGAAATTGTAACTGGTGCAACTACAGTAAGTGCTATTGAAGCAGCTGTTGATGCTCTGAATGGTGATATTAAAGAAGATGGTTTTACACATAATCCTTTGGGATATTTTTATCCTATCGGTCGTGGTCATCACTTCTATAATGATCTCCAATTTCGTTTTTCTATTAATGATGTATATGATGATACATATGACTTTAAAGTATATAGCGTAGAGCTTTATGAAAAAGGAACTACTGGTTCCCTTACTTTGCTTGAAGGTCCGTTTAATGTATCTCTAGATTCTACAGCTAAAGACACAAGTGGTGAAAGCATGTTCATCACCGATGTTCTAGAAAAATATGCTACTGAAATTCGTTTTGTAATGAATGAAGATGTTTTTGAAGAACTTGGTGAAACTTTGAATCCTGAAGTTGATCCAGCTATTCAAGACTTTCTATTCTTATCTGGTCGTACTATTAACTCTGAAGACGTTCAATATCATACAAAGAATATTCCTTCTACTTCTATTACTATAATTAGTGAAGATGTTAGCGCTGGTAGTTCTTATGTATTTGTTGATGCTCCAGAAGATATCTATCCTAGTGCTAGTATTCTTCTTAATGGGGTAGAGCGCGTTGTAGTTTCAGATGTTGATGTTACAACTGGTAAACTTTCTTTAGAATCTGCACTTGTAAATTCTTATGAAGTAGGTCAAGTAATTGCTCAAGAACCTCTACCTGAATATCGTCAAAGCGGCGTTAGTACTATTGTTGATTCTATTCTAGAAGTAACTGATGCTGGCACAGAGCAAAGTCCTAAGTTTTTCATAGGTAAAGCTGTAGCTATCGATAGTGTTGGTGTTGAAACTATTGTATCTATTATTGATGTTGACGTTGAAGCAGATGTAGTCACATTAGCAGATGCAGTCCCAGCAGATAGTGTGGTTCTTCGTCAATATAGCGGTATTCTTATTGATGGGTCTGAAGATATCAACTTTGATGAGAATGTAGTTCTTACTGGTGGATCTGAAGGTTCTTTGAATGAAGCTGGTGTTCGTGATAAACTTCTAGTTGAAGCTTATACAGGTATTACTAACGAAGATATTTTATTAAAGCGTGAATGGCCTTTCGATATCATTCTAGATGCTAACTACAGTTCTACTGTTAAGAAAGCTTGTAATGAGCTTGCATCTGTTATTCGTCAGGACTTGATGTTTAATGCTGACTTAGGCTTTACCGCTAATCCAGAACAAGCTATTACTTATCGTAAAGAGCTTGGATTCAGTAACTTCTATACTGCTGTATGGTCTCAGGATAACACTATCCAAGACATTTATGGTGGTCGTGAGATGAAAGTAACTCCTACTTATCATCTTGCAGGGAAAATTCCTTCTGTAGATATCGCTAAAGGTATTCATTACCCATTTGTAGGGCCACGTCGCGGTGTAATTACTGCTGACAATCTTGCATGGAATCCTAATGATGCTTGGCAGGAACGTTTATATCGTGCTCAAGTTAACTATATTAAGCGTGATACTAAACGCACTATGCTTTTCTCTCAATTAACCTCTCAAACAGTTAATTCTGCACTATCTGATATCTCGCATGTACGTACTCTTCTTAGACTACAGCGTGAAGTAGAAATCTTGATGGAAGATTATCAATTTGAATTCATTACTAAGAATACTCTTACTACTATGAATTATAATCTTGATAATTATCTCGCAGATTGGCGCAATTCAGAGGCATTTGAGTCTATCAAAGGCACAGTATATGCGTCAGATTATGATAAGAAACAAAAACTAGTTCGTGTACGCATCGAAATGGTATTTACTTCTATTCTAGAACGCGTCGTTATCACACTAGCTGTTAAATAAGGAGTGCTATTATGTCCATTGTAAAACCTGGGGCTGGTATGAATAGCGGTTCTGATGCTGTTTTTAACGCTGGCTCTTCTTCAGAAGATAACTTCTTTACTGGTGGGTTCAACCATAATGCGCAGTACTTTGATCCTTTGGTCACTGGTCATGCTTTTATCGTTTGGACTCGTTTCCCTGAATGGGTTCTCAAAGAGTACCCTAATATTAAATCTCTAACCCAAAAGAACTTTTTAGCTCTTGATGGTATTGTTGATATTGAATTAGCTACCCAAGGAATTACTGAAGGTTTCTCTGCTAATGAATATCACATTGCTCAAGGAATTGCAGCAAAACCATCTTCATTTAATTTGAAGCACCTTGAGTATTCTGGTAGCCCAATTAAAAATGCTTACCAACATTGGGTGACAGGTATTCGCGATCCACGTACTGGTATTGCTACGTACCCTAAACAATACGGTTTAGATTATCGTGCAAAAAATCATACCGCTGAACTAATGTATATCGTAGTCCGTCCTGATGCGAACAACATTGAAAAGAATATCATTGAATTTGCTGCATACTTTACTTCAGTATTCCCTAAGAAGATTGCATTAGGTCATTTTAACTATGCTAAATCTACTCAGAATGCTAATAATGAAATTGATATGCCTTTCGCAGGTCAACTTCATATCTCTCCAAAAGTTGATGAAGCTGCCGTTGCTCTTCTTAAGAGTGGTGCTATTGGATTTAATTTTGAAGAAGAAGCTGAATATGATCCAAGTAACATTCAAGCTTAATTAGTTAGACACCCCTATACCTTAATTGGTATAGGGGTAAATTTATCATAACTGCTTAATAGTATTTCTATGAATGAAAAAGAAAAGACTATTAAAGATGATGTAGAAAATACCCCTATACTATTAATTTAGTATAGGGGTATTTTTTTTTTTAATCTTTCTTATCTTCTTTCTTTTTATTGTCAATCTTACCATCTAATGCATCATAGACCATAGAATTTTTGACTTTAATATCATACTTCTTAGCAGTTGAAAGAATATGTCCTGCAAGTTCTTTCTTATCCTTGTCTTTGCAAAAATGAAACATTTTAATTGCTGCTTTTACATGCTCTTTATCATGTAAAGGAAATTTCCTTTGCTTTGGTAAACCAAAGTCGGAATCTTTTAATTTCTTTCTATCTTTTGCAGAAAGTGATTCACTTAAAAATAGTAGATCTGACATTTATTTATTCCTTTAATCTAAATTACCAATTATTTCCGCCACCTGCATCTCCGCCTGTATCATCACCGCCAGTTTTGATCTTTTCTTTCATGGCATCTTTTTTAAGAACCTGAAGAACCTCGTCAATACGATTCCAAGGAACACTAGGTAAAAAGTCTTTAGAGATTTCTTTCTTAAATGCATTTACTACTTTATCATCATCTCTACCGACCGAGATTTCAGTAATATAATCAATTACACCACCAGCATTACTAATTTGTTCACTTAAATTGGTGGTATTTAAAGATGCTGGAGATGGGAAACTAGCTACTAATTCTTCGTCAATTCCGTCTTCATCGGGATATTCATTATTATAAAGTTTTGAGACTAGTTCAGAGAATTGTTCACCATATTTTTTCTGATATCTAATTACTCCTCTTAGAAAGCGTGAATTTTCCTGTGCTAAACTTTTAGCAAATTGGACATTTTCCAATTCACCTACAAATGAAGATGGAATACCGACTCCAGATAGTAGACCTTTCATAAGCCATTCTAAGAATTCATCCTGCATATCAGGAGAACTTTCCTCTAGAGTCTCGATCTCCACGGGCTTAGAACCGTCTACCACGGGAACAAAGACATCATTATAAGTACCAATGTGTGATAAAACATTACTAATTGAACCATTCATATCGTCCAATTTGATATCTTTTGATTTAACGTCTCTTATAAAAGAGTTAATAGCTGTTGATTCATCTTCATCTAATCCTACTTCTACATAAAAAAATCTTTTAGAAGGCGCTCTAACAAGTCTATGCATTAAATTAGAAGTTAGAATAGCTACATAAAGTTTAGCAGTGAAAAATACATTTTCAAACAAGGATTCATTATATACGCCTTCACCATCGTCCTTACCAAAATGAATTACTTCACTAGGACTAAGGTAAGTGATACGTATTTTTTTCTTAGTGATATAATCTTGTTTTAATAAATTATGGATTAAATCAGAAAATTGTGGATTGCTTTCAAGTATATCTTTATTTAATTTTTTAGCTATTCCTTTGACAAATAGTCTATTAATGAATTTTTGTTTAATCGCATTATTTTCAGTAGAATCTGTTGTAATTAAAGAGTTAACTTTCTTTCTCTTATCTACAGAAGATACAAGAGAAGTTAAATCAGTTTGATCATCTGAAATTTGTTCAAAATAAATATAACCAAAACATATATTAGATTCTTCTAGTTTTATCACTCTTTCAGGATCAAGAGTTTTAATAACAGAACCATTAATATCTATTTCTACTTTTTCCTTCTTTTTATTGGCTTCTTTCTTAGCTTCTTCTTTATCAAAAATATCTTTGTATGCACTACTAGTTACTGTAAGAGTAGAAGAAGATTTAGATACTAATACGTTAGACGATAAAGACTCTGAAAGTAAAGAAGATAAATCAGTTTTAATACCTTCCCATGATTCAACGGTCAGATTAGGTAAATCAGCAGTTAAAACTTCTTTAGCTTCATTTAAAAGACCTGTAAAAACTCCTTCAGATAAATTGTAAGATTCATAGAGAGCTTCTTCATCTTTATTATACTCTTCATTTAAAAATGTTTCAAAATCTTTTTTAATAGGAATAACTGAAATGAAATGATCCCCGTCAATTAATGAACCTTTAATAATTTTAGGAGATCTCTCTTCGATCTTATATTTCTTCATGAGGTTATCGATATTACTAAGAATTTTTAATCTTTTACTTTCATCTGTAGATGCGTTATCAGAAAGAGTTACGTTTAATGAATTCTTAGAAAAATCATCCGGACTTGTAATGTTATCGACATATGTATCTATAGCTTGAGACATTTGCGGTATCATTTTAACGATCTGACGATAATCAAAATAATTTTCTAATCTAGTCTGTTCACTGAGAAGAAGTTCATTAATGCCCATTTCTTCAGCATTATTAACAACTTTTTCAATATCTATAAAATCTTTTTTACTTTCATCTGTAGTGTCTTTTTTATTTTTAGATTTATCATTTAATTGTATTGATGAAAAAAGACCTGAAATATCCCCACCGGATATATTCTTAATTCTTTCAGAAGATCCTTTAACTAAATCATTAATTGTGTCTAAATCTTTAGTATTTTGTTCATAGAATTCATCTGATCCTCCATGAATAGCGGATGTAGTGCTCTTTCTAAGAGTCATAAGTTTTTTAATAGTACTTCCTATCGATGAATCTGCTTTTTTTGCCATAACAATATCGCCTTTTATTTATTATATACTTTAAGTTTATCCCTAGAAAAATCAGATATTCTGAGTATTAATTTTTTAAAATTATCCATCTTTAAATTTATCATACTAATTGAAGTTCTTATATCCTCTGGAGATAAATCTAAATATGCTTCTTTTTCACTAACTTTAGCCATTATTTCCATTAATATTAATACTCTGTTAAGACTATTAACTTTATTACCATCAATTACAGGATTCAATATTTCATTTAAAATGTACAAATAACTGCTATTATTAAGAATTATTTCTGTTTCTTCATACTCTATCATTTTAGAAATTACTTCATCAATAACATTTCCAGTGTTACTAAATGGATATTTATAATTGACAAATTCACTTAAATACGTATGACTACAGTCAGCTTTTGATTTTAAGATAGACGATGATATATTTAATTTATATACTTTTTCGTCAGTAAGATACTCGATATATTCATTAAAAAGCTGATTATATATCGCTATTGATATATTTCTAATTACTTCGTTAGGAATTGTTGCTATATCAAATAATATTGATCCGTCATGAGGGAATAGATTAGTAATAGAAGAAACAGAAAATTCTTCAAATAAATGAGGCAACACTTTTTCACTAAAGTCTTTTTCAAAGTCTAAACTCGTATTATACGATCTATTATTTTGATTTTCAAAAAATAGTTCATATTTTAGCTTACATGATGTGAGATTAAAATAGTCTAAAGAAGAAATATTATATCTTGCTTCGGCTAATTTAAACTGCATACCCAATGATTCACTATTAATATCTGTAGTATCACTTCCTAATACTAAATAATCATATATTTCTTTATTGCCTTTTAAATTTTCATTTAATCTAGCTCTAACAATAGCTTCTTCTAGTAATGTGTCTATGCTATCTTCGTTGAGAATATCTAAAGAAGAAATTTCTACAATAGTTATAATTCCGAAATGTATAGCGTTAATTACTTTGATAAAAAGAACTGGATCTAGATTAATTAACCTAGATAATTGAGTATGAAAACCACTTTCAATTAATGTAATTAACATACTTTTTACTTGATCTTCATCTATTCTAGTATCTCTTAAATATTCTAAATTCATAATAAACCTTATTTATTCTAATATATTAGTGGCTAATACATTAGATGTATGTTTTGATAGATTTTTAAATAGAGTTAAGAACCCTTTTAATTCTTTTAATTCTTCTTTTAACTCATTTATATACTCTTCTGAATCATATCCTCTTTTATTATTAAAACATGAAAGCATTGGAAGAGATAATAACATTAATTGTTTTGTCCAATATATATCAATAAAATTATCATTTACTGGAATTGTGCTCCAAGGAGAGGTATCACTAACCATATTTTCTTCTAATATTCTCCATGATATTTCTAATATAGAATCGTCGGATATCTCCATTTCAGATATAACTTGATTACAAAAATTATTAAAAGTATCTTCTAATACTTTATATGAACCATATTCAAAGATCCCTTTAGTTATATCTAGAGAAAACTTATTTGTACGTAGAATAGATTGTGAATAAGTTGTCTCTAGATAATAACCTAATTCACTTCTAATAAGATTACTTTCAGCAACTAAATCAGGATATTCTGCAGTTAATATGTGATTTGTAAAATTAGTATTATAGACCATTCCATCAAAATCTAGATTCATAATACTATTGTATTCTTCAAGAACATCATTATAGCTTTTAAACTTTATAAGACTAGACGAAGATATTTCATCAATTTGAATTTGCGTTATAAAAGAATCAGGTGTTATATTCGATATAGCAATATACTTAGAAAAGTCAGATTCGACAACCTCTTCAAGATCAAAATTACCATTAATAAACTGATTTAAGATCAATGGATAATTTTCACTACTATTTAAAAAATCAATAACTTCTTTTCTTTTACTAATACTATCTTCTAGGTTTAATTCAAAATCTGCAATAACCCCATTTATAGAGTCCTCGTCAATTACTGGTAATGATACGATTCTATCAAAATCAATATCGTTATTAATGAGTAATGTTAATATCTCAGTAAATAAACTATTTGAAATAGAGGTTAATTCTGTAAATGCTTTATAATATGTACTATTATTATTTAAATCTAATGATATAATGTATTCATTTACCTGTATTTGATTAATGTCCATTTTAGCTATGTCCTCAATATATTAGTTTTTAAAGATATATATTCATTACTAAGTTCTTTAATATGTTTAGAAAGATGTTCTATCATATTTAAACCAGTCGCATCCTGATATAAGCCTACAGATTTTTTTAAGTCAATTAATTCTTCAGTACTATCTTTAATTCTTTTCTCTAGATTACTTAATTCTGTAGACCTTATTGAATTAGCAGTAGACTTTCCACTTAATATTAAATTATTTGACTCAAGATTACTAACTCCAAATTCTTTGGAGATTTTATTCTTTATTTCACTTTGATCTATATTTACTAGTTTGTTTTTATTTTGTAAACTATCATTGACTTTTGCCATTGCTGAAGATAGAAACATATTTGTTACAGGATCTTCATTAACTTTACTCACTCCTACATTCTTCTTAACCATGTCTATTAACGTATCGTCAGGAATTTCTGTTAATGGAGATATATTTTGTTCTATGTTCTTTAGACTTTGGTCTAGAGCATCTATAGTTACTTCTCCGCTTTTTAAACTATGAATTAATTCAATATAAATTGGATAAGGTAATTTTAAAAGAGTTTCAAAAGAATTTTTATTTGCAGGTGTAATGTCTATAGAATTAAAGACAAAATCTTCTAAGTCTGTTCTATTCATTAAAGTTGTCATAATTTTACTCCCCAATTATTTATTTTCTTACAATAGTATGTTGGTTAAATAAATTCAGCATATACCTTTAAGTATATGCTGAACTATGTAATTTAAAAATACCATACCATTTTAATATTTGCTTCTGGTATATCTTTGAGTAGATCTTCTGCTGATAATGAAAGATTATTTGTTAAAATTTTTTTAATATATTTATCCTTCATCTTATCATTAATGTTATATGAAATATCATCAGGGTATCTTAGCGTAATACACCCCGATAACAGCAATAATATAAATAGAATTAGTATATTCTTCATTATTTTGACATCATATAAAGAGATAGACCTGCTTCATTAGAAATATTTCTAACATGAGATCCATCTGTTCTAACTAAGTTAGATATTGATTTAATATGTTTATCTGCTTGATCATTGGCTTCTTTTGTAAATAAACCAATGATTGAAACTTGATCCGTTGTATTCATATAGATTCATTAATTCTATATCGTTCTTTAAGAACTTCTATATGTCTCCATATAGACTAGACTATATCTTCATCTTATATTGTGTGTATAAGAGTCCCCTATTTCCCTTTTATTTAAAAGGTACGTGTAAACACTAGTCGTTGAACTTTTATCCTATACTTGTATGATAAAGGATACTTAGCTGCGGATTGTCCAATCTTTAACGTTTTTACCATACTTAAGATAGTTAATCTTAACCCTATAATATATTACTATTTATAGTTGGTAGTTAAAGCTCTAAGGATTTTCCCGCAATTAAAGGGATTTAGCGACGGCCATTATATTGTCACTTCTAGATAAGTTTGTAGTAATTTTCTTCATTATAAATTTTAGTAGTATTATTGTCGTAGTATAAATTATATTTTTTAACGAGTTTAATTAATTCTTCTTCACAGGATATATTTAGGATTATATTCTTTAAATCTTTTTCTTTTAATTTATAATGGATTCGTAAAAGAGATATTTCATGTTCTTTTACCCACTGATTTTTAATTAAATCACGTTTTCTTGTTTTTTTCAAATCATTATTTGCAATAAATCCACTGGGTTTGAAATGCTGCATTCCATCATATTCAATTAAAAGATTTAATTCTTTAATAAAGAAATCCACTCTAAGACTATTTTTATGCTTTAAGTCTTTGAATTTAACTTCAGTCTTAAATTTGAGATTATTTTCTTTAAGAAGATTTTTAATTAACATTGAGTTATATGATTCTTTAGCTTCTTCAGAACAATGGGGGCATCGATAGCCTTGCTGAAAGTCATTAACACGAACTCTGTAAGTTCTATCGCATGATTTATGTTTGATTAGAAGTTTTTCTTTATTATCATTATTGTATTCTTCTAGCCATTCATAGTCTCCACCATAGGACTGAGAGTCGAGGGCCGTTTGACAGTAATCTTTTCCTCTTAGATGACTTCCTCTAGCTTTATTCCCACACACAGGACACCTTCTTTGCTTAGAGCCTAGAAACATATGAGGAGTTATATTCCATTCATGTCCACAGACATTATGACGCATTAATACCTTGTCATTCATTCTTTTGAAACCACCTAAATATGAATATTCGTCGCCTACTTGCTCTTTAATTCTCTTAATAACTGTCTCTTCAGAAACACCTTTACTTCGAGTATTAGGAGTTGTTGGTTTAGGACGACATTTAGGGCATTTACCTCCACCTTCATTTAAGAAAGTCTTAGCTCTTTTGATTACGTATGTGTGACCACAAGAAATGTGATATAATGTTATAGCCTCTTTTGCACCTGTGTATTTGGAAAGTAGCCTATATTCGTTGTTATATAATTTTTCTACTCGTTCAATAATATTTTTTTGTTCTACTAAGGGCGGCATAATCTTCTCCAGTTAATTTATTTTTAATGTTTTTAATATTTGATAATTCCAATATACTGTTAATTAAAAATTTAAATTAATTGCGGATTATGTATTTATAAGAAGTTCTTTACTTCCTTTAACTCATTTTGAAGCGTGTAAGAAAGTTGATCCGTCGAAATCAGCACCGTATGCATGGGTTAAGTTATTATCAAAGATAGCTGCATCTCGCCAAAGATGTTTGCTATTAATATCTGGATAATTCTCAATCTTACTATAGAATGATTTCTTTCCAGCTTCAGGCGCAGTCTTATCAAAATCCATTGTCATTGTTTTCTCAGTAGATACTATTTTAATCTTTAAAGGGTTAGTCGATTGATGAGAAATAATTGGATATCGAGTTACTACTACATGTTTATCTTCAATAATTCTGTGACATGCTAAAAAAAGTAAATCAGCAATAGTCATAGGGCGTTCTAATGTTTTAGAATACATCATTAGCTCTTTTTTCTTACCTTCTTCATCTTCAATATATATCGTATTGAATCGATCTTCTTGAGATTTTTCGAAAAGAGTAATCATTTTATCTATTGCTGAGTCGGAAAAAGATTCTGCATTAATGGAATCTCCTGAGATAACCTTACCTCCATAAAGTAATTTAGTTTTTCCTTCTAATTTACTTCCAACTATTTCTCTTATTGCTTTTAAAACAAATGGCTTAAAACAACCGCATATAATATGGATAGGCAATCCTATATATGAAAAAGGAATCTCCATGTCGTTATATGTTTCTGCACGACCAGCGTTAGTAGTACTGATAACTGCTCTTGCGGAATAGTCGATATTTTTACCTATCATATATTGGCGAACATACCCATTTTTACCAGTAGGTTTTGATATTAAATGTTCATATAACTCTACTAGTACTCCTTGCATTCTTAAAAGAGTAGAATTAGTTAAGAAACTAATAGCATCAGGTCTATCTAGAGCTTTTGAAGTATTTAGTATCTTTATATAATACTCGTTAATCTCTTCCATACTAATACGACCAGATCCTAAATTGGCAAAATTTAGATCACGATACATAGCTGGCATGACTATCCATTTATTTACAAATATCTCATTCTTAGAAAGCTTATTTAAAATAGATAGTTTGGTTTTTCTTGTTTCGGAATCACCTTTTTTAAATTTAATACTATCCCATACTTTATATAACCATTCTATACCAGTGTATCCATTTTCTTCATCTTCAATCAATTCACCACTTTTACTAACTAGATAATTCTTAGAACTTTCTACTATATACTGAATCTTTCGTTCCATTGTGACTAATTGTTTATAAATAAACGGATGAAATACATGTGCATTTAATTCAATATACGCAAAGTTTTCTTTTCTTTCTCTAGACCCTGGGAACCCAAATATATTATAACTAAAAATACCATCTTCAGTTGGTGTTTTATCTGGATTTAAATATATAGGATTAGTTACTGCTTGTAAGTTGTTTAAACTTACAAATTTAGAAATATCAAACAAATCAACTTTCATAAAAATTCCTTTCATAAAAAAAAAATAAGGGATCATAGAAATCCCTTATTTCGAGTGTATATTATCATATCAATAACATGTTATAGCACATTTTCATAAAAAGTTAGTTTGGATGAGTTCTCATGAATGTTTAATAACGCTCCTCGACTTATTTCCTGATTGTGACCAAATTTAGGTAACATAAACTCTTTACCGAACGATTGTGTGTTCAAAACTACATCCTCAATATTTTCAGCACGGTCATCTATAAAAGTACAATAGTCAAGACCTTCTTTATTAATTACTGAAGACTTTTTAACAGTGTGAGGTACTAAAATATGTCTTGCTTTTGGAAAGAACTTTTCACAAAATCTTCGTTTACCTACAATATTTTCTTCAGTAAGATGAGAGATTATAACTAAATCAATATTCATATCATGTGTCGATTTAGCAACGGCAATACCTAACTTAGTGGGAATTAAATCATCATAAAATTTTTCATCACGATAAATATGCATAAATTGTTCTTTATTAATGCCCAATAAACTTTCTACATAATATTCAGAACGATCAATTACTGTTTTTTCTTCAGCTAAAATTGGATCAAGATTATATTTTTTGACAGCTAACTTAGCCCATTTGCATGTAATATTTACTAGTACATCGTCTAGATCACAAACTAGTAAGCGTCGCTCATTATTGAAAAAAGATGTCGAAATATTTCGTAATCGATCTTTAATTGTTTTTTGATCGGCTACTTCATATGAATCGTTCATATTTTACCTTTCTAGTTTTCTAGCAATAGATATTCCTTTTTCTAACAATTCATTTGACTGAGAGGAAAAGTCATTATAATCTGTAAAGTCCCAATTAATTCCACAATTTTCAAGTTCACTAATTAAGAATAATGCTTTACTTTTCCTTACCGCAATATTAGTTATTCTAGTGCCAGATTTAATATGCGTTAAATTAATTCCCTTTTTCCAACCGTTAAAAGGAGTTAAATCTTTTTCCATAATACAAAAATGTTCAGATATTCTAGAAGTTTCTAGTGTTATAGGAGGATCTGTATCATCTGGATTATTTTTCAAAGTAATACTGATTATTTCTTTAAATTTATTGTCATTAAGATGTATAGCCTCTCTCAATGAAAGGAGATATTCTTCAAAATTCTCTGGTGACATTGTATTGAATTTATTTATTAAATTATCAATTTCTTTAAGATCAATCATTATTCTTTTTTTATCCTTTATTAAATTAATAAAACAGGGATAGTGACAATAAAGTCACTATCCCTTAAATATTATCTTACATTAAAATGGAATTTCGTCATCTGGATTAAAAGCAGGATCGTCATCGTCGTTAGAAGGTTTACTCTTCTTACTTGTTGGACGTTTACGACTAGGACGCCGTTCATTTTCCTCTTCATCTTCATCATCGTTTTTACGACTACGGCTTCCACCATTTCCACTTGATTTAGATTGTGTTTGAGCTTTTGCATACTCTAGAGCGTGTTTCCCTGTTTTAGTAGAAATAGATACAGCCTCACCAATCCATGCTTTTAAAGCTTCATATTCTACATAAATACCTAGCTCTTTATTCTTTTCGAACTCAAACCAAATTTCAATAATAGGATCGCCATCAGGATCTTCCCGATCTAAATCCTCAAAGTAAAATTGAATTGGACCATCGAGACCTACTTCTTCACCATCATCGGCATCTAAATTACGACCAATATGAAGATTTTTAATAGAGTTATTGATTTTACGAGAGAAGGTATAACTTTCAATAGAACCATCTTCAATACTATCAACAATATGATTAAGAATAATCAAATCTTCTATATTAAATGAAACAAAAATCTGCTCATCGTAATTGTACATTTGAGCGCCACGTTTAGCTTTTTTACCCCGAAACTCTTCATTTACTGGACTAACTTTCATATATCCAGAAGCATTAACAAATCCAAGTTGTAGAACACTACATGACGAGTTAAAGAAGTTGTAAGAGTCTGTATAAACTGATTTTTTCTGTGGATAATTTGCCATTTTCTTTGTTACCTTTCAATAGTTAGCTAGAAATAACTTTTAAACTACCTTAAAAGCCTAAAAGCGATCGATTCACCATGATCGATCTACGATATAATGTTGTTTTAATATTTAAAATTATGAATTTGTTATAATGGTATTAATTTCTATACTTTCTACACTTTTTATTGGAGAAAAAGAAACGTCTGTATTTACTACGTTGTGAGGAACTTTTAACGAACAATGTCTCTTAGCATAAGTCTTTTCGACAATATACTGCAATAAATCTTCGCTGAATAATTCACATTCGTCGTCCTCGTCTATTTCTAAATCTTTTATATGTACTGAGACTGAATGAAAGTAAGGTAAAAGATAATGATACCACTTAATGTCCTTCTCATGCACCGACAACGATTTACTTCTCACCCTAAGAATCCAAATAATTAGTCGTGCAATATTTCTTTTTATAAAATTAGGATAAATTTCTTTCCAAGTAACTTTATGTAAAGAAGTATCACAGCTAAAAGAAGGTTTAATTAAACCCTTATCTGAATTTTCGGATAAAACGTCTTTAATGTTTTCGTCGATGTTTTTTAATGTAGATTTCGATTCTGTAAAGCCAACAAAACTGTCTAAAGTCTTTTCAATTTTTTTCTGTATATTATTAATAAGTAGTCTATTGTGTGCTATTTCCATTGAAGGGCTATTTTCTTTCATAATTTAATAACCTCAATTCCTGAATCTTTTAAGAAACTAACCACACTGCTAGGTTTCCTATATTTATCATAGCTAGAATCATTGTCTATATATACATCGTTATAATATAGTTTTTTAATTCTAAGACGATTAACATTAGTTACAATGATATGAGCACATGACATACATGGCAAATGAGTTAAAAAGATATATGACGATTCGTTTTGAGCAGGTATCCAATTACATCTACTCAAAAGATTATTTTCAGCATGTACTTCAAAAATTGCAGAATGATTATCAGGTTCATTGAGAATTTTACAGTGTGGATAACCGCTAGGTGCTCCATTACATCCAGATGACTTAATAGTAAAATCATTAGAAGTTAATATTCCACCAACTTTTAATTTTTCACATGTGGACAATTTAGATTCAATAACAGCTATTTCCATCATTGACTGTAGCTTTAAATTTAGGCGGTAATCTTTTTCTATTGTATGTGATATACTCATATCTTTATTACCTTTATTAAAATTTAATAATATTACTATACCTATTAATACCTTTAACTTCTAATGTCTCTAATCCAATGCTTTGAAGCAGGATTAATGCAGATCGAACATTATCATCAACGATTACATCTACATCTACAAAAGGAATTAAGTACTTAGGAAATGCATTTTTAGTATTAGGAATACAAAATCTAGTAAAACCATAATGTCCTAATTCTTCATCTTTAAATACAAAATCTTTAATCTTATCAAGAGTTTCTAAATCTTCATCACTAAAGAATTCTTCATTATCTACGATAATTTTATTAAAGATTTCTTCAGTTTCAGCTTTTAATTTAATAATCTTTACAGCGTCCATAGGTAATATTACTTCATCGAAATAAAGTTCATTCCAAATAATACTACCACGAAATACTTCCATTCTATAAGGAAATTTATAAGCATTCATTCCTGAGAATTTAGCAGGTCTAGTAAAGTCAGCACTAGCCTCTTCAATGCTATCTCTGATCATTTTCTCATAAGTAATAAATTTACCGATGATATGACTGGAATTAATTTCAGGACTCTTTAAAATGTCTTCTGTTAGGATCTCTTTAAAATAATTTTGAGAGACCTTATTAACTTTTACTTTCTTTATATCCAACGAGTATATTCACGCTAGGTTGTTAATCCGCGCCGTTCTTTATTAAGAACTACTTATATTTTCGTATAAGTCTAGACTATATCTTCATCTCATTGAGATGTCTCCTTTTTCGAATTCACTTGAATTCTACTCCCTGTCGGGATAGTCGTTGAACGTTACTCTATTCTCAGAAATTATAATTTTTGGAAATGTGTTTCCACGTTTTACCAGATTTTATTGACTGTATGGTCGTTATGCCGATCCCGAATTGTTTCGATATCTTCTTTTGAGTCACGCCGCTTTCTAGTTGCTCACAAATAGAAATGATATCTTCTTCGGATGATTTAAGATTTCTACTGACACCAATAGAGTGGTTGCTGGCATGTTTATGTTTATTTATCCACTCTATATTATCTATAGAATAGTTTAGTCTGTCTCCGTCAATATGGCGTGCATCATATTTAACTTTGTCAAAGTCTTTAGGTCGTTCCAATAAATGCATTGCTAACTCTCTGTGTATTAAAACTGTCTTTTGTACTCGTTTGTTCTTAATAATAACACAAGGATAACCGTACGTATTCATCGTCACTGCCATTTTATTCATTTTCTCAGCATTGAATACTACACCATTTTCAGTTATAAAATATCCTTCACAGTCTGTGACCTTAAAATATCGTTCGTCTTCACCTAAAACGATTTTAGATTTCTTAGATATCTTATGCAAGCTTTTAATTCGCTTAACTTCATCTACTGGTTTATCAAAATGACTTCCTATTTCCTTATTGGATAAACTAATATTATCGCGTATCCACTGTAATTTATCGTCTGTCCAAAATTTTACTGACACAATTTCTTCTCCTTTACTTCGGAGAATAGAGTCTTCGCTGCTGATTGCCTTCATCACAACATGTTAAGGGGTTCCAGCAATTAAAGAGATTTTCATTAGACTATCACTAGTCTAAGGGGCCATGTTATTAACCCTTCATATCAAGCTTTGGTGGATCTAAAAGATTACCTTCTTGTGAGCTTATTATCATTTGTATTCGTTATAATTCGTTAAATTATAACCGTCTAAAATTTCTAGACTGCTACATGTTTCCATGCAGAGTAGACTATATCTTCATCCTATCTCTAGGAGTCCCCCGTTTCCATTTAAGAGCGCTATGCTCACCACTTGGCTGTACGTCTTTCGACTAGTCGTTGAACGTTTATCCTTATACTTAAGTAATAAAGGATACTTCGCTGCTGATTGTCCTCATCATTATATGTTAGGAGTTCTCAGACAATTAGAGAGATTTAGCGCGAGCATAAGAAAGTTTACCCGCGTAGCTCTTCTTGTTCTTTGTTAACATGATTCTAGAATACAAAACCTTATATTCACACAGGGTCGCTAGTCCTGCGCCGTTCTCTTATGAACTGCTACATATTTCCGCGCAGAGTAGACTATATCTTCTTCTTATAAAAACATAAGAAGCTTCCCGTTTCCATTTAAGAGCGTAATGCTCACCACTTGGCTGTACGTGCTATGCACTAGTCGTTGAACGTTAACCTTATAAAAAGGTTCTTCGCTGCTGATTGTCTTCACCATTATGTGTTAAGAGTTTCCAGACAGTTAGAGAAGTTTGCGTTATGTAATTACTTACATAAGGAGCTATTTTGTTAACTCATTCTTTAAATTTATAAGATGTTTTTTATCTAGTTCGATATTGGATTTATCACACCACTCACTTAAAACAGTTTCAGAAAGAAACGATAATGTAAAAATAAGAATGTTACATACCGTAATTGAGTTAGTTTGTACTGATGTATCATAATCATAAAACTTTTCGACAAATTTAACGAATGGATCTAAGAATAAGAAAGTACTGTCAGTATCAACTACTAATACTGCTTTTCTAGTAGTAGTATCTGCGAATGTTAAACGGTCTTCATATACTCTAGTCCATACAACATAATCTCTTATGATATCATTAAATTCATCAAGTTTCTCTTTGATACTTACATGCTCGATATCTCCAGGATTTCCTGAAGGAATATCAAATTCTAGAATTTCTCCTATTAACTCTATCATTACAGGTTCTTCAAAGAATTCATAAAGATTATTCTTATAATAGATACGATTTAAAATTTCTTCGTCATATGTTTCTAAGATAGAAAGAATTAACTCTTCTAGCTCTTTATCGGATTCTTTTAATTTAACTTTAGAGATCAGTCGTTCATAGACTTCTTCTACTGTTTTATCTTTTTCTACAATAGAGTCAAATTCCATCTCAGTAATATTTACTTCTGAAATGAAGTCAATTACATCTCCATAACATTCGAATTCCCAATTATCCGCAAGGAATGATTCGAAATTTTGAATAAGAGTTGTAATAATCGATACTCCCGATAAAGTAACTGCTGCTGCACTTTGTCTATCATGGAATATAAAGGACTGTTGGCCGAGCGCTCCATAATCATACATGTTTGTGAAAGGTCGTTAGGCTTCACCGTATAGCTATATGTTTCCATATAGATCAGACTATATCATTATCTCTATGAGATATTTCCTATTTCCATTCTACTTAGAATGTACTCCCTTAAAGGGATAGTCGTTGAACGTTCCTATTACGCAATAGGCTTCGCTGCTGATTGTCTTCACCACTACATGTTAAGAGTTTCCAGCAATTAAAGAAATTTGCTTATATAATTACTTATATAAGGCGCATTACAATTTACGCATTTGCTAGTACTTTAAATACTTTTTGAAACATGTCCATTACTTCTTCAAGTGCTTTATCTTTATCATTCTGGGCTTTGAACATTTTGTTTTTATAAACTTTACGAGTCTTTAAAAGCATATCAACAAAGCTACCAGTGATATTTTTTCCACCTTTATCTTCACGATTAAATAGTGTTCCATTGCCAGTAATAATAGGCTCTTTGGCTAAAATATTATCAATAACAGTTAATAAAGGAAAATTTTTAGAAGTCTTATTGTATGTATTAGTGAATTTAATTTCAGTATCTTTAAAGTTATCTTTAATAATACCATTTAATTTTTCAATTTCTTCTTCAGTAATATTTTCACCAGTACATTCTTCAATCATATGAATTGCTTGATTACGATATTTTTCTATTAATAACTCTGCCATTTATTCTCCTCTAATTTTAAATTCTAACTTTAAAGACTGGTATACTTACACATGCATCAAAAGAACTTCCAGCACCATTAAAGTCATTCTTCATGAGAAATAATTTATATTTATCTAATCTATCACATGATAAAGCACAATCTTTTTTTTCTATATCTCTTCTAGAACATTTTAAACAAGGACTTCTCATCTTAAATACCTCCAATTTTTATGCTTTTCCACTTCTTCCATTAATGTGTATTCCAGTATCCCCTCCATCAGAAAATGCTAAAGAACTATCACTAAATGTATTCGAAAATCCTATAACGTTTTGATATTCTTTTAAAGATACACAACTATCTATGCAATCAATTTTACTTTCATTTTTTCCTTTACATGTTAAGCATGGACTTTTAAGAATTACTTTATTTACACTTCTATCAACTATAGGATAGTCTAAAGTTTGAAGTTTTTCTAGTGTAACTTTTCCAAGTATATTTACTCCTTCAAGTGTTTCTTCATCGATAATATTACCGAAACTAATCCCATATCTCATAAATGAAGTACGTAAATGTTTAAGTAATTCTCCCTTAGATGGAATTCCTCCTTTTAATTTATACTGAAAATGTACACAATCATATGAATAATAGATAAATCTAAAATCATATAATGTTATATGACTAATGCTATCAAATTCTAAAATTAAAGGCGGTAATCCATCTTTTCTTTTACGATTATTAACCATTTATAATTCTCCTAAATAAAATAATAATTATGTCGTATCACAAGCATAATATATGTTTATTTTGTTAATTAACAATTATAACAAATAATTAGTTATATAAGTATTAAAAATACAATTATCATAAATAATGAAAGGATTTACAATGTTCTTTGCAGACGAAAAAGAAATAACAAAAGAAGATGAACACTTAATGGAAAGTATCACTGAGGAGGCTATTCAAATTGGTTTATTGACTGACGGAGGAGAAGTTCCTCTTAGCGAAAATTATAATTCAGAATTGAAACGAGTTAAAGTAACTAAACTACAAAAGATTAAACGATTAACACAGCGATCAGCAATGCTTATTGCTCGTAAGAATGATGATCCAGATTACGTTCAATGGCGTAAGCATCGGGATTTAGCAACTAAATATCGTCTTAAGATCGAAAAGAAACTTAAGAACGAAGCTCTCGCTAAAGCTAAACAAGTTATTTCTGGTAAAAAGCCAAAATCAAAAACAAGTGATATTCCTAAGTCTAAACGTACAACATAATAGAACCCCCTATACCTTAATTAAGGTATAGGGGATTATTATATCAACTTTCAACTAATTCTAATTCTTCATTAGTTTCAGTATTAATAACTTTAACTATTTCGCCAGATTCATCTTCGTATGCTTCGAAAATATCTAAATTATCAGGGACTCCTAAATATTCTCCGTCTTCGTCAATATAAAAAACGTCGCCTTCTTGATCGGCTACTAGATCTCCGATAGGTTCATTTTTATTACATTTATTAGTCGGGAGATCTATTTCCCCTTCCATCTCTTCTTCCCAAGCATCTTCAGCCATCTTTTCTAGATCAAGATCTTCTATATCTTCTATAATATCATTATCATCTTCGCCTTTAAACGATTTATTAGCCATTACCATTAATTCAGCAGCCAATGCTTTAAACTTCTCTTCGTCGTTACCTTCACTCTTAATTGATTTTAAATCAAAGTCGGCAATATACTTTTTAATGTGAACTAATTCTTTAATAAGATTAATTTTACTAGTTTTAGCTGATAACGCATTTTCCATCATATTAGATATAAATGTAAATGGCGAATTTCCAGATGTTTTTCTTTTAGATGCATCTGATATATTGGTAATTCGACCCATTATATCTTCATAAAGGTTATCAACTTTTTCCATTTCTTCTTTAATCATATCAACTTCTTCTTGGAAGTGACATGTATATTTTGAATCGGTTTCTTCACTCATAATAATTATTTCCTATATATTTTAATTTAAAAGAATATTCGTAATCAATAATCTGTTGATAAGAATATATATGTATAATATTAAATTTATATATGTTCAAAAAAAAAAAATCTTATATACTAATTAAAGTATATAAGATTTTAATGTTATTTCGAATTATGATTGATAAGGATCTCTTTTAAAAAGAGATCCTTATCTTTTTGAACTCTACGACCATTTGTAGAGTTCAACCGATATTCTGGTTTGTTGTCAGAATATGTCTCACAGATCAAAAATGTTTGATCTGCGTTTTGTACAAGCCAAATGCTCTTTGTTCCCTCTTGTGCAATTAGTAATCCATTGGCTTCTTTCTGATAAAGACTTTCGCCTTCATTACCAATGGATAAAACTTCAAATACTTCTTTGTTAATCTCTATTTGATCGAGATTAAAGTTTACTGTATCGAGGTTTAAACTTTGCTGCGGTACTGAATTGAAAAAGTGTGTTCATAATAGTTTTACCCCTTCAAGTTATTTGTTATAAGCTTCAAATACTTCTTCAACATCTTTAATATACTGATCTCTTTCTAAAGGGTTCTTAGAATAGTAACCATCTTTGTTAATAGCTTTAATTGCTTCTTCTTTAGTACCTCTAAAACATCCTAGATAAATAATATTATCTTCAACATAAATATTTCTTTTATGTTTTCCGCAATTACGTTTATTAGGTGCAAAGGGAATATTAAATTCCCTAATAAACTTTTCAGATAATTTTTGATGACATGAAATATAACACCAATGTACATTATCTTTAAATTCTCTAATAAACTCTTCAGATAATGTTTGATATCGTGAAATATAATACCAATTTACATTATCTTTAAATTCCCTAATGAATTCTTCAGATATTGTTTGGTTACATGAAATACAATGCCAATCTACATTATCTTTAAATTCCCTAATAAACTCTTCAGATAGCGTCTGATAACCTGAAATATAACCCCAATACACATTATCTTTAAATTCTCTAATAAACTCTTCAGATAATGTTTGATTACGTGAAATATAATACCAATGTACTTTATCTTTAAATTCCCTAATGAATTCTTCAGATAGTGTTTGATTATGTGAAATACAATCCCAATTTACGTCATCTTTAAATTCCCTAATGAACTTAATAGGATCTTCACACTCATTAAAACAATATTCGTAATTAAATTTACCCATAATAGT
>Ga0193964_1000294_pt1 | contig 24507 bp, 21 predicted proteins | sample FB_7_MG_FD_140323 | JGI IMG/M metagenome (GOLD analysis project Ga0193964, IMG submission 140323) | Microbial mat bacterial communities from the Broadkill River, Lewes, Delaware, United States - FB_7_MG | ecosystem: Environmental > Aquatic > Freshwater > River > Microbial mats | place: USA... | reverse complement strand
CGCGGCAGTATTCGCGCCTAGCAAGCAGAGCAATCGCTTTATTCCACACATCCTTCTCTGTCACTTGCTTATCCATCTTTCCTCTCAGCAATATTTATTCTACGACCCCAATAAAAAGGCCTCCTAAACATTTTGCATAGGAGGCCCGACAGAGCTAAAGCAATACTTAAATCAGATCAAGATTCTCTGATTTATCATCTACCTCTTCAGTTTCAGGTCCCGATGCCAATAAACGCTTTCTCAACTCAGTCTCGATTTCAATCGCTATCGCTGAGTTTTCCTCTAAGTACTTAGCAGCATTCGCCTTACCCTGGCCGATTTTATCGCCATTATAGGCATACCAAGCACCAGACTTATCCACCAAGCCTTCTTTCACGCCTAAATCGATAACCTCACCCATATGATAGATACCTTTACCATACATGATTTGGAACTCTGCCTGGCGGAACGGAGGAGACACCTTATTCTTAACAACCTTAACACGCGTCTCGTTACCGATAATCTCGTCGCCTTGCTTAACAGCACCCGTGCGACGAATATCCAAACGAACAGAAGAGTAGAATTTAAGTGCATTACCACCTGTTGTCGTTTCAGGGTTACCAAACATAACCCCAATCTTCATACGAATTTGGTTAATGAAAACCAATAGACAGTTCGAACTCTTAACATTACCTGTTAACTTACGTAATGCTTGAGACATTAGACGCGCCTGAAGTCCCACATGGGTATCACCCATATCTCCTTCAATTTCAGCCTTAGGTGTTAACGCAGCAACAGAGTCAACAATAATGACATCAACGGCATTAGAACGAACCAACATATCCGTTATTTCAAGCGCTTGTTCACCTGTATCAGGCTGAGAAACTAGCAGATTGTCAACATCAACGCCCAGCTTTTCTGCATAGATAGGGTCCAATGCATGCTCCGCATCTACGAAAGCACAGGTTTTACCCTCCTTCTGAGCTTCAGCCACAACCTGTAACGTCAATGTGGTTTTACCCGATGATTCAGGACCATAAATTTCAACAATACGCCCGTATGGTAAACCACCTATACCTAGCGCTATATCTAACCCGAGAGACCCCGTAGATACCGCCGGAATTGCCTCGCGAGGCTGATCACCCATACGCATTACTGCGCCTTTACCAAATTGTCTTTCGATTTGGCCTAATGCTGCATCTAGCGCTTTTTTACGATTCGCGTCCATCTTCAACCCTGTCTTAGTCATTTCACGTGCGTTGAAATACTGTATGTATGGACAGTATTATTTCATATCATTTCGGGATTGCAACCCTCAACCTGACAACTTCTTTAAAATTCCTTGCAAGGCCACCCTAACTGCTTGTTTTCTCACACTTTCACGATCGCCTTCAAAGCAGCATTTCTTCACCTCAGTATCTTCTCCAGTCTCAGCCCAAGCAAACCACACCGTACCTACTGGCTTTTCAACACTCCCTCCACTAGGCCCTGCTACTCCACTTATCGATACAGCGATTGAAGCAGAGCTTTTTACCAGCGCCCCTTCAGCCATGGCTTTAACTACAAGCTCTGACACTGCACCATGATCCTTAATAATTTCAGCACTAACCCCTAACATCTCCTCTTTGGCTGCATTGCTATAAGTAACAAATCCACGATCAAACCAAACAGAACTACCCGCAATAGATGTCAGCTCTTGCGCGACCCACCCACCAGTACACGACTCGGCCGTAGCAATGACCGCTGATCGGCGCTGAGCTAATTGGGCAATATCTTCTAATAACACGTCCATCGCACTCTCCTAGGGCCATGAGTTTTTACAGAACAACTCGACTTTTACATACGAATAACACCTATAAATCAGCAGACCTACTGATCTATGTTGTAAAATTCTTTTGACGTACAATGCGTCAACACTTTGCTGAAATTACAGCATAAAACCTTTTAATAAAGACAGCATATTCTGATGGTTAAACAGGCTCCTTCAACGCACACACCCATGATGCAACAATATCTACGCATCAAAGCTCAACACCCCGATCAATTAGTATTTTATCGAATGGGCGATTTCTATGAGCTTTTTTTCGAGGACGCCAAAAAAGCCTCTGCTTTATTAGATATATCACTTACAGCGCGAGGAAAATCTGCAGGCGAACCAATCCCTATGGCAGGTATCCCCTATCATGCAGCAGAAGCCTACGTTGGAAAAATAGTACGAGCGGGCGAATCCGTCGTTATCTGTGAACAAATTGGTGACCCCGCCACCAGCAAAGGGCCGGTTGAGCGCGCTGTCGCTCGAATAATTACGCCCGGCACTGTGAGCGATGAAGCACTGCTCGATGAAAATAGAGACAACTTCTTAGTTGCAATCAACCAAGTAGGTGAAGTTTACGGACTTGCCATTGTTGATATCGCTTCTGGTAGATTTAGTCTGCTTGAAGTTAACACACCAGATGCCCTGTTAAGCGAACTTGAACGCATTCGTCCTTCAGAAACACTTTATAATGAAGATTCAAATATTCAAAATATAATTGGCCCGCTCAAGAGCAGTCGCCCACAAGCGCCATGGCACTTTGAAGCAGATACAGCCCAAAACTTATTATGCCAACAGTTTAAAGTAAAAGACCTAACCGGTTTTGGATGCGAACAGCACCCTATTGCTATATCAGCAGCGGGCTGCTTACTTCAATACGCCAAAGATACCCAACGCACCGCCCTACCTCACATTCGCAGAATCCAGGTTGAGCAGCATGATGATTGTGTAGCCTTAGATGCAGCAACCCGTAAAAACCTCGAAATCGACCAAAACCTTTCCGGGGGTTTCGATAACACCCTTGCCAAAGTCATCGACAAATGTAAAACCCCCATGGGCAGCCGTCTGCTTCGTCGCTGGCTTCACAGACCGCTCCAAAATCGAGGAGCTTTGCTCGCAAGACAGGCCTCAATACAGTGGCTGATCGAAGACTACCGCTTTGAAGATATTGCGCAAAGCCTCAAAAACATTGGCGATAGTGAACGCATACTTGCTCGTATCGCGCTTAGATCCGCTCGCCCTCGAGACCTAGAGAGGCTGCGCAATGCGCTTAACACGCTACCTCAACTGCAACAGAGTATTGCCCAGTCAGAAGCGCCTCTTATTTCAGAACTGGCACAAAGTATTTCTGAGTTTCCTAATCTGTCCGATCTACTGAGCCGAGCCATTATAGATAATCCACCCGTCATTATTCGTGACGGCGGTGTGATAGCTCAGGGATTTGATACAGAACTTGACGAACTACGGGGGCTCAGTGAAAACGCAGGGGAATATCTTTTAGCACTTGAGCAAAAGGAACGAGAGCGCACAGGCATTGCCACATTGAAGGTTGGCTATAACCGCGTTCACGGCTACTTTATTGAGATAGGCAAAGCACAGAAAGGCGAACTACCGGCAGAATATATTCGCCGTCAAACATTAAAAAATGCAGAGCGCTATATCACCCCAGAGCTAAAAGAGTTCGAAGACAAAGCACTATCGGCAAAAAGCAGAGCACTTTCCCGAGAGAAAGCCCTCTACGATGAACTCTTAGAAACGCTCGCCCAAGAACTCCCCGTACTACAAGATTCAGCTGCGGCAGTAGCTGAACTTGATGCCTTGAACAACTTAGCCGAGCGCGCGACGACATTAGATTACGTACCGCCAACACTAACAGACACGCCCCAAATCAAAATCCAGCGCGGTCGTCACCCTGTCGTAGAAAACGTCTTAGACGACCCATTTGTAGCTAACGATCTTGATTTAGACACTGATAGAAAGATGCTAATCATTACCGGCCCTAACATGGGCGGCAAATCTACTTACATGCGTCAAGCAGCACTGATTACTCTACTGGCACACATAGGTAGCTATGTACCGGCTAGCTCAGCCACAATCGGCATTGTGGATAGAATTTTCACTCGAATGGGATCATCTGATGATCTAGCAGGCGGTCGCTCAACCTTCATGGTCGAAATGACTGAAACTGCCAACATCATGCACAATGCAACAGAACGCAGTTTAGTATTAATGGATGAAGTAGGCCGCGGCACCAGCACCTTTGATGGTTTATCACTTGCGTGGGCCTGCGCTGAGAACTTAGCACGCGAAACCCGATCTTTTACCCTATTTGCGACACACTATTTTGAGCTAACAAGCTTGCCGGAACAAACAACCTCCGTATTCAACGTGCATTTGACCGCCGTTGAACATAATGATCACATTGTCTTTTTACATGAAATAAAAGAAGGGCCTGCTAGCCAAAGCTATGGACTCCAAGTGGCACAGCTTGCAGGTGTACCACTACATGTAATACAACAGGCAAAAACTAAGTTATTGCAACTAGAGCAAGATGTAACTGTCGCTGCTCAACTTTCAACACCTCCCCCACCCATACAAAACGATATGTTTACAGCACCTACCCATAAAGCGGTAAAAGAACTGAAAAAAATATCGCCTGATGAGCTTAGCCCACGGCAAGCACTTGATCTTATTTATCAACTAAAGTCTCTTGTTTAAACTATAAAAAAACCGCCAACAGGCGGTTTTTTTTGCATGATTTAAGTGACTACTGCTGAAGTAAATCTTCACCACTCAAGCCATTCTTCTCAACGATATCTCTCAGCTTTCTGAGTGCTTCGACCTGAATCTGACGAACACGCTCTCGTGTTAAGCCAATTTCATGTCCTACCTCTTCAAGCGTACTCATTTCATAGCCTCGAAGGCCAAAACGACGGGACAATACCTCTGCATGCTTTTCAGGTAGAGCATCCAACCATTTGTCTAAATTGCCACTGATATTAGAGCTTTGTAACAGCGTTGCAGGATCGGAAGACACTGTGTCTGGAATGGTATCCAGCAAAGACTTGTCAGAGTCTTTGCCCATCGGAGTATCAACTGAAGTCACGCGCTCATTCAACCCAAGCATACGCTCAACATTTTCTACTGGCTTATCAACCAGTTCAGCGATCTCTTCAGGAGAGGGTTCATGATCTAACTTCTGAGCTAGCTCGCGGGCAGCTCTTAGATAGACATTTAATTCTTTAACAACATGAATCGGCAACCGGATGGTTCGCGTTTGATTCATAATTGCACGTTCGATAGTTTGACGTATCCACCACGTTGCGTAGGTAGAAAAACGAAACCCCCTTTCAGGATCAAATTTCTCTACTGCCCTAATCAGACCTAAATTGCCTTCTTCTATCAGGTCTAACAGTGTCAACCCACGATTGATATAGCGGCGAGCAATCTTAACAACGAGCCGTAAATTACTCTCTATCATGCGCTTTCGCGCAGCCTCGTCACCTTTTAATGCTAAGCGGGAAAAGTATACCTCTTCCTCAGCACTCAGCAGTGGTGAAAAACCAATTTCATTTAAGTACAGTTGAGTAGCATCTAGATTTTTAGCATTCAGCAGATCCTTATGGGCCATACTGCCACGACCACGGCCACTATTAAGAAAATCAGGCTCCTCTTTTTTAGAGGCCTTCTTCTCCGTAGGGGCTGCAGTCTGCTGCTCATCCTTTTCCAACGTTACTTCCTGCATATCCGTATTGCAGTCATTATCGATATTATCCATAACCTATCCCTTAAACTGTAGTGCTCTTAAGCGATCTTATATTCTTATTGTTATATTTTTATAATTATCGTTTGGGCAGGTACTTTAGAGGGTCAACAGGTTTACCATCGCGCCTTATTTCAAAATGCAGCATAACTCGATCGGCGCCACTACTTCCCATCTCTGCAATTTTCTGCCCTGTTTTAACCATATCATTTTCTTTTACTAAAACACGACTATTATGTGCATAAGCACTTAAAAACTGCTGATTGTGATCAACAATAACTAAATTTCCATAACCTAGTAAGCCATTTCCAGCATAAACAACCTTGCCATTGGCTGCCGCAGAGATACTTTTCCCTTTAGAGCCCGCAATATTAATCCCTTTATTTACTAGGCCTTTTGTTTTAAATCTACCAATAACCTTGCCAGATACAGGCCATTTCCACCTAATAGGCCCAACACTCCTTGTTTGATTTTTAACCGCTGGCTTTACTGGAGCAGGTTTAGGCTTACTCTGTGATTGAGCTGCCGAACTTGCGCTTTTATTCACATTAGAAGACGCGGGCTTTTTAGTAACATTCCGGGATTTAGAAACAACCGGCGCCGGCTTTGATGCTTTTACAGCGTCTCGTGACGAGGTGATTATGGGCTTAGGGGCAGAGATAGAAGAGTCACGCACGATTGAATTAGAAACAGCCGTTTTGCTTACAGCAGCTTTAAGACTTAATTTCTGGCCAGGATAGATACTGTAAGTTGTGCCTATATTATTCTTAGCAGCTAACTGCCTGTAATCCATCCCATAACGAAATGCGATAGAGTAGAGCGTATCACCTTTTTTGACTACATATTGAGAGGGGCTTGGGGATGGAGCTGTTGCCACTGATCGATCACTGACTGGAGCATAGGTTTTCCCTCCACATCCAGAAAGCATTCCAACGATTGACAGTATTACACACCATCTCTGCAGCACTCAGCTATACTCCGGACCTACGCCCCATTCTTTCAATTAAAATAACCATGGCAGCGCCTAAGAGCATAAGACCCACGGCATAAAGAAGGAAAGCTGGCTGTCCAGTTAACGATTCAAAAGAAAGCGGTGAAATATTTTCTTGTACTAGAGGCACCTCTTTACCATGCCTATCTATAGAGTAGGCTGTCGTATATTTCCAAGGCCAAACCTTATTCAACGAACCCAACATAAACCCTCCTAAGAGGGACAGCGTAGCGGTTTTAAAAGAACTAAACATCCAGCTTAGCACCCTTGAAAAGCTCAACAACCCAACCGCGCAACCACTTGCAAACAAACCAAGAGTCATCAGCTCTACATTTTTAATCGCCATTAGAATTGGTGTATACATACCCAGCAATAGCAAAATAAAGCTTCCAGAGATACCCGGTAATATCATGGCACAAATAGCAACCATCCCGGATAAAAAGACAAACAGAGGTGTTGCTTCAATAGAGGTCGGTGTAATCGACGTAACAAGATAGGCAACTATCGTTCCCACAAAAAAAGAAGTATAAGTATTTCGATCCCAGTGCTCTATATGCCGGCAGACAGACCACACCGAAGCAAGAATCAAACCGAAGAAGAATGACCACAATAACTCTGGATACTCCGCCAACCAATACAATACAACGCGAGAGATCGTCAGCAAGCTAATCAATATCCCTGCTAACAAAGTAAACAGGAAAGTACCATTAACATGCTTCCAAACTGCTACAGGGCCTTGCCGAAAGAGCATAAGTAACGCAGCGGGCCCAAACTGCTTTAACGAATGAATCAACTCTTCGTAAATACCCGTCATAAATGCAATGGTGCCACCAGACACGCCAGGCACTGCATCAGCAGCCCCCATCATCATCCCCTTTCCAGAGAGCGCCAAATAATCACGCAATGAACGCGTTTCCTGCATACTCAAACTCCCTTATCGTATTGTGCCGCTGAGTAATGGCACAAACTTAACGCACTCTAAAACGTCCGTAGTAAATTCATCTTCAGACAGCCTTACGACTAACTTTAGTTCCTGATTTTCACTGCCACCGACGGGGATGATTAGCCGTCCACCAATGGCTAACTGCTGTTTCAGCTCTTCCGGCACCTCTTCTGGCGCACATGCAGCTAAAATACCATCGAAAGGGGCTTTTGAGGACCACCCCATACCGCCATCCGTATGTTTAAGCTGGATATTTTTGAGACCAATACGTTTCAAACGCTCTCTGGCTTTCTCTTGCAAAGGCCTAATACGCTCCACACTAAACAACTCCCCCACTAAAGGAGCCAGTATTGATGTCTGATAACCGGAACCAGTACCTACCTCTAAAACGCGTTCTAATGGCCCTTCAGCCAATAAAGACTCGGTCATTCTCGCCACGATAAATGGCTGCGAGATAGTTTGGTTAAAGCCTATAGGTAAAGCAGTATCCTCATAGGCTCTATGAGATAGCGCTTCATCAATAAAAATATGCCTTGGTGTCTGACGCATCACGTCAAGAACGCGCTCATCAAGAATACCCTGATCTCGTAACCTATTAACTAATCGATCACGAGTTCGCTGGGAAGTCATTCCAATACCGCGTAATTGTGGGTCGTTCAAAAACTAATCTCCAACCAGTCTGCAATATTATCCATACCTGAATATTCCGTCATATCCACATGCAGAGGCGTAATAGAAACACAACGTTCCTCTAATGCAAAAAAATCTGTCCCGGGCTCTTTATCTGCAGCAGGTCCTGCACCCGCAATCCAATAACGAACTTTACCCCGAGGATCTTCAGAAGCAATCGGTTTATCTGCACTAGAGCGATGCCCCAAGCGCGTGACATGAATACCGGCAAACTCCTGCGGTGAACAATCTGGCACATTAACATTCAAAATCGTTCTCGGCGCAATATTCAAACGCTCGATATTTGCAACAATGTCTTTAGCAACCTGAGCCGCACCATCATAGGATTCCGGATGAAAACTACCAGAAGATAGAGCGATCGCAGGCAAACGAAAATGCCGCCCCTCCATTGCCGCAGCAACGGTGCCGGAATAAATGACATCATCACCTAAATTAGGCCCAGCATTTATGCCCGAAACGACGATATCAGGAACCATCCCTAAAACACCAGAGCCTCCGATGTGAACACAATCGGTCGGCGTCCCGTTAATACTATAAAACCCATTTTCATGTTGAAACACTTCCAAGGGCCTATCTAGCGTTAAGGAGTTGCTCGATGCACTCCTATTACGATCAGGCGCTACAACCAACACATCACCCAGCTCTTTTAAAGCACCAACGAGTGCTGCAAGTCCTGGGGCATAAACACCATCATCATTTGAAATTAGAATCTTCATTTATACTGTTCTTTACTCTGGCATCGACGTCGTGCACAATTCTCGTAGTACACTTGTAGCAAATGCTCCCGACGTTAAATCGAACGTTATCCAGCACTCATGATCGCTAATAGACTCAAGTGTCAGATTTCTAGGTTGTAACCGTAACGCTCTTCTCTCTTGCTTTAAACTAAGCGTTTCAAGCAGTTCGCAAAGTTCAAACCAGCGGCATAGCTGCGTACGCTCCCACTCTTCGGCCGCTCCAACAGACATCATATCTCCTCGGCCCCACAAAGGACCAGTAAGATTAATGTTCCCGGCCGAAAGCCTAGCATTTAGCTCATCAGAGCTGCTCTCTTCAACAAAACAACTCTGACTTCCTGATATCATCATTGCATCACCATCCAATACACTACCCCACAGATCCTGGGATATACGTTGTGATAACAACTGATTAAACAACCAAGAACGAACCGCTGAAATATACATCCCTTTCTTGTTACGCTGACGCTCCTGCAGTTCACCTTTTAATAAAGCGATCCCTTTTTCCAAATTACCAAAGGCATGACCAAAGCGCTGTTCACCAAAATAGTTGGGAACGCCACTCTCTTTAATCAAAGATACTCGCGCCTTGAGCTCATCCATATTAGAGACTTGGCGTAAACGCAGCCGAAACTGATTGCCCTTCAGCGTACCCAATCGCAATTTTCGCTGATGACGCACAGTTTGAAGTACCTCGATACTCTCACCACCAAACAGTTTCCAATTAAGGTTACGTTTAATAGGAAATTTGGCGCAAAACCACTGTTCTGTAACCGCATGCCGATCTTTCTTCCCCGCATAACTTACATCTCGAGGGCTAATTTGAGCAAAATTAGCCAGCTGCCGCGCTACCCAATCTGTATTTTCACCGCGCTTGCGAATGTAAAGAAACACGTGTTCACCATGCCCTTCAGGCTCAAAACCAAGCTGTTCAATTACTTGGAAATCTCCAGGACAAGAACGTATAACGGCATGACAATTAGGCTCGCCATGCAAATATGCAAAATCTGTAGGTAAGTTCGTCACGCGTATTTAATTCTCTTCTGGCGGCTCAACTAACTGGAAAAAAGTCTCATCTTTACGAATCATGCCCAACTCACTGCGAGCACGTTCCTCTAACGCGGCTTGCCCCTCTTTAAGGTCTTCAACCTCGGCTTCTAACTCACTGTTTCGCTGACTAAGCTCCTGATTGATACTTTTCTGGAGTTCAATCTTGGCATTCAAATCCCAAATATCGCGCACGTTGGTTTCACCGAACCACAAACGATACTGCAGTCCAGCAAAAAGGATAATTAGAAAAGCAACCAACCAGCGATACATAGATATTCTATAAGCAAAAAAAGAGGGCCTAAGCCCCCTTTTTATATCAGACTATTAAGCAACAGACTATGCTTAACCCTGACCTTTAATTTCAGACAAACCATTATACACGGCGTTTGCACCTAGCTCTTCTTCAATACGAAGTAGGCGGTTGTACTTAGCAACACGATCAGAACGGCACAAAGAACCCGTTTTAATCTGACCCGCAGCAGTACCTACAGCCAAATCGGCAATGGTCGTATCTTCTGTCTCGCCTGAACGGTGAGATATCACAACAGTAAATCCGGCATCCTTAGCCATCTTGATAGCATCAAGCGTTTCAGATAACGAACCAATCTGGTTGAACTTGATCAGGATTGAGTTACCAATATTTTGCTCAATACCACGACTCAGAATTTTAGTATTGGTTACGAAAAGGTCATCACCTACCAACTGAACTTTGTCTCCAATTTTCTTGGTCAAATACGCCCAACCATCCCAATCAGACTCATCCAAACCGTCTTCAATAGAAACGATTGGGTAATTCTCTGTCAATGCGGCTAGGTAATCACCAAAACCTTCTGCATCGAACACTTTTCCTTCGCCAGAAAGATCATACTTTCCATCTTTATAAAACTCAGATGCAGCACAATCTAGCGCCAACGTGACATCTTTACCAAGCTCATAACCGGCATTCGAGATCGCTTCCTTGATCACGACAAGCGCTTCTTCATTAGACGCCAAATTAGGTGCAAAACCACCCTCATCGCCTACCGCTGTATTCAAACCTTTAGATTTTAACACCGCTTTCAAAGCATGAAAGATCTCTGCGCCGCAACGTAAGCCATCAGAGAATTTGTCAAAATTGACGGGCTGAACCATGAACTCTTGGATATCGACGTTATTATCTGCATGCTCACCACCATTCAGAATATTCATCATTGGAACAGGTAGAGAGAACTGGCCAGCCGTACCATTTACTTCTGCGATATGAGCGTAAAGAGGTATCCCCTTTTCTACCGCTGCCGCTTTGGCTGCTGCCAGAGAGACTGCTAGGATCGCATTTGCGCCCAAGTTTTCTTTATTTTCAGTGCCATCTAGCACTAGCATTGCATTATCCAATGCTCGCTGGTCTGTCACATCCATATCGATCAAGGCATCACGAATAACGCCGTTCACTGCGGCAACAGCTTTTAAGACACCTTTACCTAAGTAACGTGATTTATCACCATCACGTAATTCTAATGCTTCACGAGAACCAGTTGATGCACCTGAAGGAGCGCATGCTGAACCAACTACGCCTGAGGCCAGCACGACATCGGCTTCAACTGTTGGGTTACCACGAGAATCCAGCACTTCGCGGGCTTTAATATCAGAAATCTGTGTCATGGGTCAAAACTCCAGAATTTTTCGTTCTGAGGGCTGCGCGCCCCCAATCCTTAAATCGTTTTATTTAGCTTGCTGATCGATAGCGGCCTGAATAAATCCAGTAAATAAGCCATGACCATCACGCGGCGTAGATGTAAACTCAGGATGGAATTGGCAAGCCACAAACCACGGATGATCCGCTACTTCCACCACTTCAACCAATTCACCATCAACCGATCGACCAGAGATACGTAGCCCTGCTTCTTCAAGCTTAGCTACATAGTTATTATTTACTTCATAGCGGTGACGATGGCGCTCAGTAATTTCTGTAGAGCCATAAGCAACAGCAGCAGTAGAACCATCAGCAAGCTGACACTTTTGTGCACCCAAGCGCATAGTGCCGCCTAAGTCATCAGTTTCACCACGTGTTTCTACACCACCTTCAGATGTCATCCATTCTGTAATCAAACCAATAACAGGATGTTCAGCATCTGCTTTAAATTCTGAAGAAGTTGCGCCTTCAATACCTGCTACATTACGTGCAAACTCGATCACCGCAACTTGCATACCAAGGCAGATACCTAGGTACGGAATTTTATTTTCTCGTGCATAACGAACGGCATTTATTTTTCCTTCAACGCCACGCTCTCCGAATCCGCCTGGAACTAAGATCGCACTAGCATCACGTAGAATTTCAACACCTTCTCGCTCGACCTTCTCCGAATCGACACACTCAATTCGCACCTTCTTCTTAAGTGCAATTCCGGCATGAGATAATGCTTCTATCAAAGATTTATAAGCATCCAGAAGCTCCATGTATTTGCCAACCATGGCGATTTTCACTTCGCCTTCTGGATTAAGGTGTGCATCAGCAACACGATCCCATTCACTTAAGTCAGCATCGTTACACTCAAGATTAAAACGCTCGATAACGATGTCATCTAAGTTCTGGTCAGACAACATACGCGGAATATTGTAGATAGTGTCCGCATCCGGCAATGAAACAACCGCACGCTCTTCAACATTGGTAAACAAAGAGAGCTTACGACGTGACGAATCTGGAATTGGGAAATCAGAACGACAAACCAATATATCCGGCTGAATACCAATGGATCGCAACTCTTTAACAGAGTGCTGCGAAGGTTTGGTTTTAATTTCACCAGCAGTTGCGATATACGGCACTAACGTTAGATGCATAAACATCGCACGAGAAAAGCCAAGCTCAGCTTTCAATTGACGCACGGCTTCCATAAATGGCAGTGATTCGATATCACCGACCGTTCCACCGATTTCAACCAATGCAACATCGGCGTCGCCAGCTCCCTCTATCACTCGACGTTTAATCTCGTCAGTGATATGTGGAATAACTTGTACAGTGCCACCTAAATAGTCACCACGACGTTCTTTACGAAGTACGTGCTGGTAGATGCGCCCTGCTGTGAAGTTGTTACGCTTACTCATGGTCGTACGAATAAAACGTTCGTAATGGCCAAGGTCGAGGTCAGTTTCCGCACCATCCTCTGTAACAAAAACTTCACCGTGTTGAATAGGGCTCATCGTCCCTGGATCCACATTGATATATGGGTCCAGTTTCAACATAGTTACTTTCAGCCCTCTAGCTTCCAATATAGCAGCTAGAGAAGCGGATGCGATGCCTTTGCCCAATGAGGACACAACACCGCCTGTGACGAAGATATATCGCGTCATGCAGAACCTGTCTGATCGTGTATTAACGAGGAAATTTTAAGGTGGAGATGGCGCTATAGGATAGCAAATCAGCGGCTATCAGACAACGAAAAGGGGCACCATAAAACAGAAAAGCCTGACTTTTCTGAATACCAACCCTCACAAAAGCAAATTCCGGGCACCGCAACCAATTCATCACCATGAAAAAGCAACGGCCAATCTGCTTTTTGCCAACTAGGAATCGCTGCTTCCTGAAGAAGTTTCTTTACAGCTACTGAGTGTTTTCTGCCTTGTGGGCGACATCGCTCACCACCCTGACGGCGTCTAACCTCGACACCCTGAAATGAACTTAAACCACTCTCAGCTAGTTCTACACTTAGCACACCATCGCCCAAATCTAGATCACCAAGTTTCACTGGGGAAGAAACTACCTCCCCCCTCTTAAATTTAGGCACTATATATAAGCACTGCTGAAAGCGTCTTAACTGTTGATCTCCAAGATCAAAACAGGGGTCAGCATCATGTTTTGCAGAGATCACACTCTTAGTAATCACCTCCAACTGCTGACTATTAATTCTCAGATCAGAAGTCTTGAATAACCAATATCTCAACAACGCTTCCCGCCTTCGTTCAGAAAGGCGATCTAGCTGCGCAATATTAAGACTGCCATTACTTTCTAGACAGACCTCAAGATCACCTTCCATATACTCTTCAAGCAAGCGATTTGATTCAGCGATATAAACGGCATTCTGCTGCCAGCGCTCAACCAAACTCGGCCAGCGTTGCTTTAGTATCGGTATGACACTATGTCGCAAATAGTTTCGGTCATAGCGCAGATCAGTATTACTCGGATCATTTATATGATCCAGCCCGACTTCTAAAGCTAGCTTTTCTAGAAGCTCACGAGTACAGCCCAATAACGGCCGCAATAAATGCCCCGACTCAAAAACCCGATAGGGGACAATCCCCGACAGCCCGACAAGGCCAGCCCCTCTTAACATTCGAAATAAAATAGTTTCAGCCTGATCATCTGCGTGATGCCCCATCAACAAACAATCGCCCTCTTCAATAAGATGCGAAAAAGCGTCGTATCGAGCGGTCCGCGCAGCATTTTCCGAGGCGTTTTCAGGAAAAACGTCTAGCCTAGCAAATGGAAGGGAATATAATTCAGCTTGAGATCTTGAGAACTCTGCCCATTCATCAGCCTCTATTTGCAAGTGATGATGAACATGAACCACTAACACCTGAGACGAAGTGAGCTGTTTGGCCGCCAGGTAAAGCAAGACTTGCGAGTCTAACCCGCCACTATGCGCAATAATCCAACGCTTAACATTCTTTAAAGAGGGAAAATAGAATGCGAGCGCTTTGGAAAATTTACGCTCGCACTCATTCAATGCCAGATGGTTATTCTTCACCACCAAAACCATAAGCCATCAAGCGCTTATAGCGACGTTCTAATAACTCATCAGTCGACAATTCACTTAACTTATCTAACACGCCTAACAAGTGACGTTTTAAGTTTGCAGCCGTTAAAGCAGGGTCACGATGAGCGCCACCCAAAGGCTCGCTTATGATCTGATCCACCAATCCCAATTCATGTAATCGTTCGGATGTAATACCCATTGCCTTAGCTGCATCCGCAGCTCTTTCGGCACTCTTCCACAAGATTGAAGCACAACCTTCAGGAGAGATAACAGAGTAAGTAGAATAACTCATCATCATAAGCTCATCGCATACACCAATGGCTAATGCACCACCAGAACCACCTTCACCAATGACTGTAGATATAATCGGCGTTTTGAATTGAGACATTTTAGCAAGATTAAAAGCTATCGCTTCCGATTGCCCACGCTCTTCTGCATCGATTCCAGGATATGCACCTGGGGTATCAATAAATGTCATAATTGGCATTTTAAAACGTTCGGCCATCTCCATCATGCGTAGCGCTTTGCGGTACCCTTCAGGGCGCGGCATGCCAAAATTTCGCTTCTGCCTTTCCCGAACACCACGGCCTTTCTGATGACCGATCACCATAACCGGCTTTTCATCTAAGCGGGCAATACCACCAACAATCGCTTGATCATCTGCAAAATGGCGGTCGCCATGAATTTCATCGAATTCATCAAAAATATACTCGATATAATCAAGTGTATATGGGCGTTGTGGATGACGAGCTAACTGAGATACCTGCCAAGCGGACAGATCTGAGAAAATAGATTCAGTTAACGAGCGGCTTTTATCTTCCAGACGCATGATCTCTTCGGAGATATTTAACTCTGCAGTATCATCTCCAACTAGACGTAGCTCTTCAATTTTTGCCTGTAGTTCAGCAATCGGCTGTTCAAAATCCAGATAGTTAGGATTCATATGACTCATCTATTCTTAAGTGAAAAAATTGTGCAAAGTGTACCTTTTTGAGGCATCAAGAACCAGACCTAGTAAGTCAAAGAGACCGACTCATGGCCAAAACGCTCCATTAATGCGATAAGAAGCTCATCACTAGCCTGTACTTTCCACTGATCGCCAAGGGTCAAAACCGCTTCTGCATCCTTGCGCAAATAACGAATTTTCATAGGAAGATCCCCTCCTAGCTTATGCGCATTCAATAATGCTTCAAACTCTTTCATTCTACGTCCAGAAAAATGCCCTTCGTTACACACCACCTGAACCCCCGAAGCATACTGCGCACGGGCTTGAGGAATAGTAAGCACTTTGCTGACTCGAACCTTCATACCTCCTGAGAAATGATCCTCTTGAACCTCTCCTTCGACAATCAGCACCGCATCCTTTTGCACCATGTCGCGAACAGCGTCATAGGTGTCGCCAAATAACGTAACATCAATACGTGCGCTACGATCATCTAATGTAACGAAACAAAGGTTGTCACCTTTTTTAGTTTTCTTCAGACGGATCTCAACCACTAAACCTGCCATTTTCTGCGTTTGGCCACGCGCCGACTGCAGTTCAACGATACGCTTACTAATAAAGTGCTTTAATTCTGATTCATACTCATCAATGGGGTGACCTGTTAGGTACAGCCCAAGCGTATCTTTCTCCCCTGTCAGTCGCTCTTTATCTGTCCAGGGCCTGACTCCTTTATAATCATCATATGGATTACGATCTGATTCCGCTTCCGCTTCGCCAAACAGATCGAACATCCCAGCATCTTGATTCTTAGCAGACTGATCTGCCGCTTGAAGCGCATCAGGTATAGCACGCCATAAAACAGCACGCTCAGCGCCTAACTTATCTAACGCCCCAGACCGAACCAACGCTTCTAATACACGTTTATTGAGCTTTTTAGCCCCAACTCGCTCACAAAAATCAAACAGATCAACAAAGATTTCCCCAGAGGCACGAGCTTCGACAATCGCTTCAATTGGACCTTCCCCTACACCTTTGATTGCCCCTAATCCATAGACAATTTCACCGGCATCGTTAACAGTAAACTTATAGTCACCACTGTTAACATCAGGCAGCGTTGGCGGGATATTCATCTGCCTACACTCTTCTACAAATATGACAACCTTATCGGTATTTTGCATATCAGAGGAGAGAACTGCCGCCATGAAAGGCGCTGGATAATGGGTTTTGAGCCAAGCTGTTTGATAAGAAACCAATGCATAGGCGGCAGAGTGCGACTTGTTAAAACCGTAACCGGCGAACTTCTCTACAAGATCGAAGATATTACCGGCTAAGTCTCTGTCAATTCCATTTTGCTCCGAACCTTCTAGGAACGATGCCCTCTGCTTTGCCATCTCTTCCGGCTTTTTCTTACCCATAGCACGGCGCAGCATATCTGCCCCGCCTAAGGTATAACCTGCCATGACCTGAGCAATCTGCATGACTTGCTCTTGATAGAGAATAATCCCATATGTGGGCTCTAGTACCGGCTGCAAACTATCTAACTGATAATCAGAATGCGGCCAAGCCATTTCAGCGCGACCATGCTTACGGTTAATAAAATCATCAACCATGCCCGACTGAAGTGGACCAGGGCGAAAGAGAGCTACGAGAGCGACAATATCTTCGAAACGCGACGGCAAAAGGCGCCTTACCAAGTCCTTCATACCGCTAGATTCAAGCTGGAATACCGCTGTTGTCTCAGCCGCCTGTAACAGATCAAATGTTTTTCTATCTTCCAGATCTATCAGTGCTATATCTAAAGGCTCTTCACCATTTTTATCACGAATTCGGTTGACTGTATCCAGCGCCCAATCGATGATTGTTAGGGTCCTCAAACCCAAGAAGTCAAACTTAACTAAGCCCGCTTCTTCAACATCGCCTTTATCAAACTGCGTTACAAGGCCATTACCCTCTTCATCGCAGTACGTTGCAGCAAAATCAGTAAGCTTGGTTGGTGCGATAACAACGCCCCCTGCATGCTTACCAACGTTACGAGTTACCCCCTCCAACTTGTAAGCCATATCCATGATCTCTTGCGCTTCTGCACTAGAGTTCACGAAGTCACTGAGCATAGGCTCTTGCTGCATCGCCTTGGTTAGCGTTATCCCTACCTCAAAAGGTATTAACTTAGACAGACGATCGGCCAAGCCGAATGGTTTACCCTGTACTCGCGCAACATCTCGAACAACCGCTTTCGCTGCCATCGTACCGAAAGTAACGATCTGCGACACAGCGTCTCGACCATAGGTGCGCGCTACATAATCGATCACTTTATCACGATTATCCATGCAAAAATCGATATCGAAATCGGGCATAGAAACACGTTCTGGGTTCAAAAAACGTTCGAATAGCAGATCATATTCAAGTGGATCTAGATCCGTAATTTTTTGGACGTAGGCTACTAACGATCCGGCACCGGAGCCTCGACCCGGGCCTACAGGTACGCCATTTTCCTTACCCCATTTGATGAAATCCATTACGATAAGGAAATAACCAGGGAAACCCATTTGAATTATAATCTCGAGTTCAAACTCGAGACGGTCAATATAAACTTGTCGTTTACTCTGATAATCAGGGTCGGCCTTATCCAGCAGAATAGCTAAGCGTTCTTCAAGGCCGTCATAAGAAACCTTACGAAAATAATCATCCATCAACATCCCTTCAGGAATAGGATATTTCGGAAGATAATAAGTCCCTATCTCGATCTCAATGTTACAACGCTTAGCGATCTCAACAGTATTCGCTACAGCTGAAGGTATATCACTAAAAAGCTCAACCATCTCTTCTTGAGATCTAAAATACTGCTCTTCGCTATACTCTTTAGGGCGAGTAGGGTCTTCAAACGCCCGGCCCTGGTTGATACAAACACGGACTTCATGCGCTTCGAAATCATCACGTTTAACAAACATAACCTCATTCGTCGCCACAACGGGGCAACCAAACTGCTGCGCAAGCGCTACAGAACCGTGAACAACCTGCTCATCGCCTGTTCGACCGGTGCGCTGCAATTCAAGGTAAAAGGCATCCGGAAATATATTCATCCATCGCTGCAATATCTCTGCCGTCTGATCACTCTCAGATAAGATAGCACGCCCTACTTCACCCCTTTTACCACCAGATAGCGCGATCAAACCTGCCGACTTTTTTTCTATCCACTCAGGCTTCAATAACGCCATGTCAGGAATAATATTTTGACCCTCAGCGTAGGCTTGGGAGATTAGCTCCATCAAGTTAAGGTAACCTTCCGCATTTCTGACCAACAAAGTCAGCCTATATGGCTCCCCTCCTGGCTCATCGGTATTTTCAACCCACAGATCGGAACCACAAATCGGTTTGATGCCATTACCCGTAGCAGCCTTATAAAACTTAACCAACGCAAAAAAGTTAGTTTGATCCGTCATTGCCACTGCTGGCATATTGTTAGCTTTCGCAGCTGAAACAAGCTCTTTAACTCGAACTAAGCCATCAACGAGGGAAAATTCAGTATGCACGCGCAAATGGATGAATTGTGGATCAGACATAGGATTAGATCTAATAGATTAAAAGGTTATTTTTCGAGAAGCTGCTTTACAGGCTTAAAACTTCGACGATGTTCTGCCAAAGGCCCGTGCAATTTCAATGCGGTTAAGTGTAGCGCTGTAGGATAGCCTTTATGTTTGGCAAAGCCATACTCTGGATATAACAGATCCAGCTCCTTCATCTCTCTATCACGAGCCACTTTAGCAATGATTGATGCAGCGCTGATTTCAGCAATTTTACTATCGCCTTTAATAACTGCTTCACTTGGGCATGCCAAAGCGGGGCAACGATTCCCATCAATGTATGCAAACTGAGGCGCGATACTGAGACCTTCTACCGCCCTTTTCATAGCCAGCATCGATGCATGTAAAATATTTAGCTGGTCAATCTCGGCTGGAGAGGCTGATGCAATACACCATGATTTAGCTTTACTAACTATCTCTTCGTACAACGATTCCCTGCGTTTTTCTGATAACTTTTTTGAATCCGCCAAGCCCAAAATAGGCTGTTCTGGATCTAGGATAACGGCTGCCGCAACCACATTTCCAACGAGAGGCCCACGACCAACCTCATCAACACCCGCCACCAATTTACCAACACTAAAATCGAACTGCCCCTCACTCATCAAGTACACCCTTTATCTTTAAGTAAGCGCACTACCGCATCTGCCGCTTTCTCATCGGCATCTTGATGAAGGGTACTATGGATCTCAGAAAAACGCCTGCTTAGGTAAGAACGGTAAGTGGAATCATTCAACGCCCTTATAAGCCTTGGCCCTAGCACCTCAGGTTTAACATTATCCTGCAAAACCTCAGGCACTAACTCTTCGTTAGCCAATAGATTCGGTAGGGATATGTAACGCGACTTGAGCATCCTAGAGTAAATAGCATAGGTTAAGCCTGCCATTTTATACGCGACCACCATCGGCTTTTGCAAAATAGTCGCTTCAAGAGTAGCTGTTCCAGAGGCTATTAGAATCGCATCAGCCGCAGCCATTGCTTGTCGGGACTCCTTCAATATCAATCTTATATTAAGATCGGCAAACTCTTCATCTATAATAGCTTTTAGCTCAGCATATCGTTTTTCATTAGCGGCAGGCAGCAAGAACACTAAATGAGACGTCGCCTCAGAAAGCCAACGCGCAGTTTCAAGAAACGGTCTCGCTAGATATTTAACTTCACTCGCGCGGCTACCCGGCAAGAGTGCAACGACTTTTTCGTTAACCTCCAATCCGAATAGAGTCCGAGCATTCTGCAAACTGTGATCGTTAGCTATTTGATCGGCAAGGGGGTGCCCCACAAACTCAATTCTCTGCTGAGTTTCTACATAGGACTCAGGTTCAAACGGAAAAAGAGCCAATACTAGATCAGTCGTTTTCTTAATTGAATAAATACGTTTACGTTTCCATGCCCAAACGGAAGGGCTGACATAATGAACCGTAGCAATGCCTGCTGACTTGAGCACACCTTCTATTTTTAACGTAAAATCTGGAGCATCAATTCCGATAAAAACATCAGGCGGAGTATCTAAAAAGTGACGTATTAGTTTTTTTCGAATGCCAAGCAGTTCAGGCAATCTACCGAGCACTTCAACCAATCCCATGACTGAAAGGCGTTCCATAGGGTAATGTGAAATACAACCCTGAGCCAGCATAAGCTCACCACCAATGCCTTCGAATACAGCAGCAGGATAGCGTTTTTTAAGTGCACGAATTAACCCAGCACCTAAAATATCTCCCGAGGCTTCACCCGCTACTATGCCTATTCGCAAAGGATTCGGCATACAATACTCCTAACGAATAATGCCGCGGTTAGAGGACTCTATCGATTGAATAAGAGAGGTAACTTCTGGACAGTCTTGCGCTAAGATTCTTAACTCGGCAAGTGCCTCAATGGTAGTAAGTTTCTTGCGGTAGATGGTTTTATAAGCGCGCTTCAAATTCATGATAGCCTCGCTCGTAAAGCCTCTTCTTTTGAGGCCTTCAACATTAATTCCATGCGGTTGTGCCGTATTGCCATTCGCCATAATGTAGTCGGGAATATCTTTTAATACGACAGTACTTGTACCACACATGACATGCGCACCAATACGGCAAAACTGATGAACAGCGGTAAAACCACCCAATATAGTCCAATCACCAACATGAACGTGACCAGCAATTGCAGTATTATTCGCCATGATTACGTGATCACCAACAACGCAATCATGAGCAACATGAGCATAAGCCATAAACAGATTATCACTACCCACAGTTGTTATCCCGGAATCCTGTATTGTTCCACGATGGATAGTGACACCTTCACGTATAACGTTGTTATCCCCAATAACGAGTTGAGTGGGCTCACCTGCATATTTCTTATCTTGACAATCTTCACCGACCGATGCGAATTGAAAAATCCGATTATTTTTACCAATTTTAGTCGGACCTTTAACGACTACGTGCGGACCAATGACGGTCCCTTCTCCGATCTCAACATCAGGGCCAATAAGCGACCATGGACCTACCTCAACGCCATTAGCTAATTTTGCAGAGGGGTCAATAAGAGCACGTGAATCGATCAAGACTTAAACCTTTCTATCAGCACACAAAATAGTTGCAGAACTAACCGTATCACCATCAACAGATGCACGCACGTCAAATTTCCAGATCCCGCGTTTCTCAGATAGCACCGTTGCTTCAAGCTTCAGCTGATCACCTGGCACAACAGGGCGCTTAAAACGCAACTTATCCGCACCGACAAAATAATAGATAGAACCATCTTGCGGTTTCTTATCCATTGTTTTAAAACCTAAAATGCCCGCTGCCTGCGCCATTGCTTCAACGATTAATACGCCAGGCATTACCGGGTGATCTGGAAAATGACCATTAAAGAAAGGTTCATTAACTGTAACGTTTTTAATCGCAACAATGGAATTTCCCTTTTCTAACTCCAACACCCTATCCACAAGCAGAAAAGGATAACGATGCGGGAGATATTCCCGAATTTCATTCACATCCATCATTTGTTAAGAACCCTTAATATCAGTAATCTTATCTTCAATCGATTTTATTCGGCGCGCTAAATCATCCAACTGCCGAAAACGAACAACATTTTTCTTCCACTGCTTATTTGGCAGCATCCCCGTCCCAGAAGAATAGACTCCTGCTTTAGTAATCGATTTAGTAATAATCGACATGGCAGTAACATGCGTGCCTTCAGCAATGGTGATATGACCTGTAATTCCGCAAGCCCCCGCGATGGTACATTGGGCGCCAATTTTAGTGCTTCCTGCAACAGCTGTACATGCGGCAATTGCAGTATTTCTTCCAATATTGACGTTATGCGCAATTTGAATTTGATTATCGAGGATGACACCATCTTCAATCACTGTATCGTCTAGCGCCCCGCGATCGATAGTAGTGCAAGCACCGATCTCTACATTATCGCCGATTTTAACACCACCTAACTGGGATATCTTGTCCCATTTAGCACCATTCTTAGCAAATCCAAATCCATCAGCACCGATAACAGCACCGCTATGAACGATACAACCGTTACCAATTATCACTTCATAATACAACGTTACGTTGGGATGGATAATAGTGCCATGACCAACCTTACAACCTTCACCAATAACGGAGTTAGCGCCTATAACTACATTATCGCCTATCACACAATCTGCGGCCAATCTAACACCAGGCGCGATACAAGCACTGTTACTGACGACTGCTGAACTATCAACCGTCGCATATTCTGATATACCTGCGGAATCAATCACCGACCGTTCGAACATCCGGCTGACTTTTGCATATGCCAAATAGGGATCGTCACAAACAATAGCATTGCCTGAATAATAGTTTTCATCCTCAGGTGCAATAATGACAGCGCCAGCATTAGTCGTCTCTAAGTGCTGGCGATAACGAGGATTTGCAACAAATGACAGTTGATCAGGTTTAGCCGAAGCCAACGTTGAAAGCGAAGAGACTATATAACTTCTCTCTCCCCTGACCTCTGCGGACAGATGATCCGCAATTTCCTGAAGTGTATAGCGTTTACTTCTCATCTATAAAATTAAATCTATTGCTTATTAAGCAATTCAACAACACGCGGAGTTATATCTAGCTCTTTCTTCGCAAACAAAGTTGCCTGTTTTGCAACAACCAAGTCATAGCCCTCTTTCTCTATCAGGCTACGGATCACTTTATCTAAACGCGGACGCATCTCTTGTATAAAAGCTTGTTCTCTTTGCATCTTTTTCTGCTGTAAAGCCTGACCACTACGCTGATATTCAGCAAATACTTTTTGAAACTGAATTTTCATTTTTTTCAGTTCATCAGCCGACGCTAAGTCTTTATTTTTCGTCGCTTTATCACGTGCAGCCTTAACTTGTTTCTCCAGACTTAGTACCTTTTTCTCATCTTTAGCGAACTCAGTTTTCAAACTTTTACGAAAATCTGCGGCCGCAGAGGAAGCCAACAATGCCTGCTGAACGCCTAATACTGCAACCTTTTCAGCATTGGCAGAAAAGCTTAACAATGAAGCAACGACAAAACCAAACACCATTTTATAATTCATATCTTATCCTTAGAAAGTTTGACCCAATGCGAACTGGAATACTTCTGTATCATCCCCAACCTTATCATTAAGAGGAGCTGCAATAGCAATAGATAGTGGACCGATTGGTGTTAACCAACTCAAACCAAAGCCTGCTGAATATCTCAATTCATCTAACTTAATACCGCTCTCACAATTAGCTGCTACTGAGACTGAAGAGCATTCGGTATCAAATACACTACCGCCATCAACAAAAAGCAAAGTCCTCCATGCAGAGCGGTCTTTTACAAAAGGCATTGGAAAAATCAACTCCACTCCACCTGTAACCAACACATCTCCTCCGAAAGGATCATTTTTACTATCTCGAGGGCCTAACGTGTTCTGTTCGTAACCTCTAACCGTTTTAAGACCTCCGGCAAAGAAATGCTTATAAAACGGATACTCATTATCACCTAACTCGCCGCCATAACCTAAACGCCCTTTCATTGAAAGTATCCAAGATCGGTCATCATTTAAAGGACGATACCATTTGGCATTATAGAGTGCTTTGTAATAACTCAAATCACTTCCAGGAAGACCTATCTCTATAGAAGCGCTCTGCGAATAACCTTTGGTTGGGAAGAAACCTCTATTGAGATGGTTATCACTCCAAGAACCTCGAAGATTGAAGTTGAAGTAATCATTGCCCTCATCAAGAATAAATTGATTGATTTCAGCAGGCGTCTCAGTTGTATTTGTGTTAATCGAAACTTGCTCAACATTTAAACCAAAATTTAGT
>Ga0193964_1000283_pt1 | contig 24900 bp, 14 predicted proteins | sample FB_7_MG_FD_140323 | JGI IMG/M metagenome (GOLD analysis project Ga0193964, IMG submission 140323) | Microbial mat bacterial communities from the Broadkill River, Lewes, Delaware, United States - FB_7_MG | ecosystem: Environmental > Aquatic > Freshwater > River > Microbial mats | place: USA... | reverse complement strand
TATTCATTTTTCTGGCCAAAAAGCTGGATGACTGGCGGACCAAGGACTTTGATGACGACCGCCATATTGACGACGGCAATCTGGCCGTGGGGTTAAGGCGGGCAGGACTTTATCTTGGCATTGCCATCGGCATGATCGGGGCGCTGTCAGGGGAATCTGCAGGGTTCCGGACAGATATGCTCTATCTTTTCGTCGACGGTGTCCTTATTACAGGGTGTCTTTTCATTTCCCGATTCATCAACGATTTTATCATGATGGGCAATATGAATAACGACCGGGAGTGTGTCAAAGTATTTATCCTTGGAGACGGGCGTACCGCTACAGGCAATACCGCCCTTGGTATGGTGGAGGCAGGCATGTACATTGCCACCGGCTTTATTCTCAACGGAAGCATGTCCGGCAGCGGGGGCGGTTTTGTTCAGTCTTTGGGATCTGCACTGCTCTTTTTTGTTCTGGGCCAGGTTGTGCTCTTGGGGTTTGGTCTGGTGTATGAAATGATCAGCCCCTTTGACGTCCGGGATGAAATCAAGCAGAATAATCCGGCCGCAGGCATTGGTCTGGCGGGTATCCTGATCGCTCTGGGCATCATTTTGAAAGGCAGTCTTTCGGGGCCGTTTACCGGCTGGCTAAATGATATTGTCGGATTTTTGGTTTATACGCTGTTTGGTATGATTCTGCTGCTTGGATTCACTGCCCTTGTGGATCGGTTTTTGTTGCCTACCACTAATATTGCAACGGAGATTAAAGAGGACAAAAATGTTGCGGCCCTCGTGCTGGTTCAGGCGACCATCATTGCCGTGGCACTGATCATTTCCCATGCCATCTGATATATCGGGGAGCGCCCGGGAATCCGGGGGCTCCCAGCTCAACACGGCCTCGGCCCTGCTGTGCCTGTGCATGTTTGCATCCGGGGCCTGCGGCATCATCCTTGAGTACATCCAGGCAAGCCTGGCCTCCATGATCCTGGGCAATGCCTTTGAACAATGGGCTATGGTCATCGGGCTGATGATGTTCTGGATGGGATTCGGCAGCCTGATCCAGGCCCGGATTTCCAAGGAACGCCTGGTACATGCCTTTATCGGCATTGAAATTGCCCTGGCCCTTGCAGGGGGGTATTCGCCTACCCTGACTTATCTGTCCTACGGATATACCAGCCACTACAGCCTGGTGCTCTATTTTTTTGTGTCCGTGATCGGCATTCTCATCGGCCTTGAAATTCCGGTGATTATACGGATCAACAACGATTTTTCAAAGGAATTGTCCACAAACCTGGGCAATATCCTGTCCGCCGACTATATCGGGTCTTTGGCCGGGGCCCTGGTCTATGTGTTCATTCTGCTTCGCTTTTTTCCCATTACAGAAGCAGCTTTTCTAACCGCCGGCATGAACTTTTTTCTCGCCCTGATTACTTTTCTTTATTTTACCCGTAAACAAATCATACGGCGAAATATTCCATTGCTTGTGATCATGGCAGCCACCTGTGTCGCCGTGATTTTTGGATATATGAACAATCGTAAGTGGCAGATTACCAACGAACAGTCCCTGTATGATGACCCCATTGTGTATTCTAAAACCAGCCGGTACCAGCACATCGTTATTACGCATTTCAAGCCCCTGGACGAAGTTCGGCTTTTTTTAAACGGAAATCTGCAATTATGCAGTACGGACGAGGCCCGGTACCATGAGTCCCTGGTTCATCCGGCCATGGCCCTGGCCCAGGCCCGCCGCCGGGTGCTGATTCTTGGGGGCGGTGACGGGTGCGCGTTAAGGGAAGTGTTAAAATACCCGGATGTTGATCAGATTACCCTGGTGGACCTGGACCCGGCTATGACAACCCTTGCCGCCACCCATCCGCTGTTGTCCCGGCTCAATGATTATGCGTTTGACAACGCCCGGGTGACCACCCTGCCGGGTCCTGGAATTTCACCGGGGGATTTTCGTCAGATATACCAATCGACGTCAGACAGGAAAAGAAAGCCCACCGATCCCCGCCACGTGGCCGAGGTCCGTATCATGAACCTGGATGCAGACAAGTTTCTGGAACAGGTCAAGGGCGTTTGGGATGTCATTATCGTGGACATGCCGGATCCGTCCACACCGGAATTGACCAAACTCTACTCAAAGGAATTTTACCTTAAAGTCAGGCATAAGCTGGCAAAAAACGGCATTGCATCCGTCCAGGCCACCTCCCCGTACCTTGCCAAGGAAAGCTATCTTTGCATTGGCAGGACATTGACCGCGGCCGGATTTTTTATTTTGCCGTACCATGAAAATGTGCCTTCGTTCGGTGACTGGGGCTGGTTTTTATGCACCCGTAAAGATTGGAACAACGGCTTTGGTAAACAACGAATTGCAGAACTTGAGTTTACTGTTACCACTCGGTTTCTAACGCCCGAGGTTTTCAGGCGCGAGCTTGTATTCGGCAAAGATATGAACCAAAGCCGTCACGCCGAAATCAACACCCTTCTTTTTCCTGTGCTGTTATCCTACTACAATCACGAATCCTGGCTTTTGGAGTAGTGTTTGGACCGCTCGCCCGTTGAATGTAAAAAATTATCGGAAAGGCCCTATTCCTCTTCGGGGGGTGGATGTGCTATAGGTGGCTTGATTTTTTTGGGGCTTGATTAGAACAGCCATGGGCTGATCCGGTTTTTCACCGTGAAGAATACACATGGATCCGGCTCAGAATGGCCGGAGAAAGTGAGATTGATGAAAAACCGGAAAGGGAGGACGCAAGAAAAAAGTTTCTGAAATTTTTCATGGAGAGCAATTCTAATCATTTGAGGAATACTGGTAAAAACCGACTTATAAACCAAGGAAGACTTATGCCCAAGCGAAACGATATCAGCAAAATACTCATTATTGGATCCGGGCCCATCATCATCGGCCAGGCATGTGAATTTGACTATTCCGGTACTCAGGCCTGCAAAGCGTTGCGCGGTCTTGGCTATGAAATCGTATTGGTTAACTCCAATCCGGCCACCATCATGACCGATCCGGGTACCGCAGACATTACCTATATTGAACCGCTGAATCTCAAGACATTGACCCGGATCATCGATAAGGAAAGGCCCGACGCCCTGCTGCCCAACCTGGGCGGTCAGTCGGCATTGAACCTTTCTTCTGAACTCCACGAGGCCGGTATCCTCGAACAATACGGGGTCAAGGTTATCGGCGTGGATATGGACGCCATCAAGCGGGGGGAAGACCGCACGGCCTTCAAACAGACCATGGAGCAGCTGGGCATTGAGATGCCCAGGAGCCGGACGGTTAATACGGTTGAAGACGCCGAAGACATTGCCGAGGAGCTGGGGTATCCGGTGGTGATCCGGCCGGCTTACACCATGGGGGGCACCGGCGGGGGGCTGGTCTATAATCGAGAGGAGCTTCAAACTATTGCGGCTCGCGGCATTGCGGCCAGCATGGTCAACCAGATCCTGGTGGAAGAGTCGGTGCTGGGCTGGGAAGAATTGGAACTGGAAGTTGTTCGGGATGCCAAAAACCAGATGATCACCGTCTGCTTTATCGAGAATGTGGATCCCATGGGGGTTCACACGGGCGACAGTTTCTGTACCGCCCCCATGCTCACCATTGATGAGGCCCTTCAGCAAAAACTGCAAAAGTATGCCTATGATATTGTGGAAGCCATTGAAGTGATCGGCGGCACCAATGTTCAGATGGCCCATGATCCCAAAACCGGCCGGGTGGTGGTGATCGAGATCAATCCGCGCACATCCCGTTCCTCTGCCCTGGCCTCCAAGGCCACGGGATTTCCCATTGCTCTTGTCTCTTCTCTTCTGGCCGGTGGTTTGACCCTGGACGAAATTCCCTATTGGCGGGACAAGACCCTGGACAAGTACACGCCTTCCGGTGATTATGTGGTGGTCAAATTCCCCCGCTGGGCCTTTGAGAAATTTGAAGGGGTGAAAGATGTCCTCGGCACCCAGATGCGGGCCGTGGGGGAGGTGATGTCCATCGGCAAAACCTACAAGGAAGCTCTGCAGAAAGCGATCCGAAGTCTTGAAATTGATCGGTCCGGGCTGGGGTTTGCCAAGGATTTCAACGAAAAACCCTTGGAAGAGCTCATGGAGATGTTGAACCAGCCCAGCAGCGAGCGTCAGTTCATCATGTACGAAGCCCTGCGAAAGGGTGCTGATATCCAGACCCTTATCGACAAGACCCATATCAAGGCCTGGTGGATCGAACAGATGAAGGAGCTGGTGGATCTGGAGGAAGAAATTATCTCATACCGGGGTCGGATCCTGCCGGATGCCCTGTTGATCCAGGCTAAAAAGGACGGCTTTGCTGATAAATACCTGGCCCGGCTGCTTGATCTGCCCGAAGCTGAAATTCGGGAAAAACGGCTTTTCCTTGGATTGGCAGAGGCATGGGAACCGGTACCGGTAAGTGGGGTTGACAATGCCGCCTATTATTACTCCACCTACAACGCTCCGGATCAGGTAGCGGTGAGCAGCCGCAAAAAAATCATGGTGCTGGGTGGCGGCCCCAACCGCATCGGCCAGGGAATTGAGTTTGATTACTGCTGTGTTCAGGCTGCCTTCGCCATACGTGATGCCGGCTATGAGTCCATCATGGTCAACTGCAACCCGGAGACGGTTTCTACGGATTACGACACATCGGACAAGCTCTATTTTGAACCCCTGACCGTGGAAGATGTGCTGAGTATCTATGAAAAGGAGCAACCCGAAGGGGTTATCGTTCAATTCGGGGGACAGACCCCGCTGAATATCGCTGATGAGCTGGCCCGGGCCGGTGTAAAAATTCTTGGGACCACGCCGGAGACCATAGATCTGGCTGAAGACCGAGACCGTTTTCGTAAAATCATGCGCAAACTGAGCATCCCCCAGCCCAAAGCCGGAATGGCCGTTAATGTTGAAGAGGCGCTGAATATTGCCGATACCATCGGCTATCCCCTGATGGTTCGACCTTCCTATGTTCTGGGTGGACGTGCCATGGAGGTCATCCACGACGATGAGATGCTCAAACATTACATGGCGGCGGCCGTGGATGTCACACCCGAGCGCCCCATTCTCATCGATAAGTTCCTGGACAACGCCATCGAGGCAGAAGCAGATGCCATCTCCGACGGTAAGGAGGTGTTTGTTCCCAGTGTGATGGAACACATCGAACTTGCCGGTATCCATTCCGGGGATTCCGCCTGTGTGATTCCGCCGGTGAGCATTCCCCCCAGACACGTTGAAACCATAACGGACTACACCAAAGCCATTGCCTCGGAACTCAACGTGGTCGGGCTGATGAACATCCAGTACGCCATCCACAACGATACGGTCTACATTATCGAGGCCAACCCCCGGGCGTCTCGAACCGTACCCCTGGTTTCCAAGGTGTGCAACATTTCCATGGCTCGCCTGGCCACCCAACTGATGCTTGGCCAAACCATCGAACAGCTGGAATTGAAGCATCAAAACATTCCCCATTTCGGCGTCAAAGAGGCGGTTTTTCCGTTTAACATGTTTCCCGAAGTGGACCCCGTACTTGGACCGGAAATGCGATCCACTGGAGAGGTTCTGGGCATGGCCGACAGTTTCGGGCACGCGTTTTTCAAATCCCAGCAAGCGATTCAGCTTCCCCTTCCCCTCGAGGGAAGCGTGTTGTTCACCATCGCAGACCGTGACAAACAAGCAGCCCTTGAGGCGGTGCGATTGTTCAAAAACCTGGGCTTCACCATAGTTGCCACCCAAGGTACTTATGCGTTTCTGGTGGAACAGGGCATCGACTGCAACCTGGTAAATAAACTGGGGTATGACCGGCCCAATCTCATTGATGAGATCAAAAACGGAAATATTCAGCTGGTCATCAACACCCCCAGCGGCCGGCAGAGCCAGAACGACAGCTCATATATCCGTAAGTCTGCCATTCAATACAATATTTTGAACATCACTACCACCCCGGCTGCGGTGGCAGCCGCGAAAGGCATTGCCGCGCGTAGAAATGAACCCTGCAAGGTGAAATCCCTGCAGGAATACCACGCTGACCTGAAAGATTAATTCCCTGAAAGCAGAAGGCCGTCCTTGTTGTGAACGGCCTTCCCCCACCCCCTTATTAAATCAAAACTGATTTTTGCCCGTATTCAAGGCGCATCAATGGGAGCATTGAGCCATTGATGCAACCAAGAAGACGGGCAAAAAGAAAAGCCATGCGGCAAATGAAATTTTAGTGGACCGCCACACAATTGCGAATCGGCTAAATTTATAATTGCTGCCCATTTTTTTAGAATTTGACTCATCTACCCATATCCACTATTTTTTGTTTCTAATGGTTACTCTTTGCTGAAATTTAAACCGTGTGGTCCATGCAGGTGTGCTATGAAAACAAAACCAAGCCCGGATCAGGCCGGACATGACATACTGACGCAAATAGACCGGATCCCGGCGGATATGATGTGGTTGTTCACATTTTCCCGCCTGTGCCGCCGCGCTATGCTTCATGCCTCTGACGCCACCGAACTTCTGGATGCAATTGTGAGCGCGGTGGAAAATCAGACACCTTATTATACGGTTTCTTTCAAATCTGTTCTTTATCCTGAATCCGTCTTAGGCAAGGGTGATGCGTGCGCTTCCCATACCGGTATGGACGATTTGTCCCTTTTTCCCGGAACCTGTGTAAAACCAGAAACAAAAAGCCTTAAGACGGTCACGGATACGGATTTTCCAAAATCCGTGCAAAAACGCCTCGGGCTAAAAAGCGGGACTCTGGCCACGGCGTTTTCTTTCTCCATAAATGACCCTCGTGAAAAAGGGGACAAGTACCAGGTTTTTTACGCCCCCAAGGGGTATGTGCCTGATGCACTGGAGATTGGGGTTTTAGAAGAACTTGGGGCAGAACTTGGCAAAACCCTGCACCGGCTGCACAGGGACAGGGGGGTGGAAGAACAGCTCCTGGAGCTGACCCGGGAAAAGGAGATGTACCACAGCGTTTTTGAAAACACCGGCACCGGCACCATCATCATTGATCCGGATATGCTGATTCTTTATGTGAATGCCAAATTCATGAACATGGTGGGGCTTGAGCGCAATGAAATCGAGAACCGGATGCGGTGGTCCCAGTTTGTGGTGCCCGGCGACAATGAAATGATGCAAAATTACCATTATGGTCGGCGAAAGGGGATTCCCGGCATTCCCACCGAGTACGAGTGCCGGATTTTTGCCAAGTCCGGGGATATCCGGTATATCGATATGAAGGTGGGCATGATTCCCGGGACCGGCAAAAGCATTGCTTCGTTTATGGATATCACAAAAAGAAAACTTGCCCAGAACCGCCTGCGACAAAGCGAGGCCCGGCTTAGTGATATCATTCGCACCTTTGAAGGATTGATTTATACGACATCTAAAGATTACCGGGTTGAGTTCATGAATAACGTGTTGCAGGACAAAGCCGGCCGAAGCGGTGTGGGTGAAAAATGCTATCGGGTGGTTCATGGGCTGGATTCCCCCTGTCCCGGGTGTCATCTTGAAGATGTGCTTTCAGGAAAGACCCGCAGGTGGGAACTGAAAAGCCCCCGGGACGGCCAATGGTACTGGTCAATCCAGTCTCCGGTCTACGATAACCGGGGACGGATTGTCAAAGCCCAGACCATCCATATAGATATCACCGACAGAAAACGCCGGGAGGAGAAGATCAGCGAAGATGCGGATCTGCTCAGAAATGAAAACATCGTTCTTCGGTCCGCCATGAAGGAGCGGTATCGGTTTGAAAATATCGTGGGCAAAAGCCGGGTCATGCAGACGGTGTATGAACTGGTGGTACGGGCAGCCGCAAGCAATGCCCATGTGATTATCTATGGCGAATCGGGAACCGGAAAAGAGCTGGTGGCCCGGGCGATTCACAATTTGAGCAACCGTTGTGAAGAACGGTTTGTGCCCGTCAACAGCGGGGCGATTAGTGAACATATTATAGAAAGTGAGTTTTTCGGCTACCGCAAAGGGGCATTCACCGGCGCTGAAAAGGACAAGGAAGGGTTTCTTGGCACGGCTGACGGCGGCACCCTGTTTCTGGATGAAATCGGGGATATCGGCCCCAATCTCCAGGTTAAGCTGCTCCGGGCTATTGAAGGCGGGGGATACACCCCTGTGGGTGGTAACCGGGTGATTAAACCTGACTTGAGAATTGTGGCTGCCACCAATAAGAACCTCAAACGCCTTGTGGACAAAGGATTGATGCGGGAAGATTTTTTTTACCGGGTGCATATTATCCCCATCCGCCTGCCTGCCCTGCGGGACCGCAAGGAGGATATTCCATTGCTGGTGGACTACTTTTTATCCGCCTTTGATGATGGGGGACAGGTTCCCTCCATGGGAGGCAAAATGATGGAGGCCTTTCTTCGGCACGACTGGCCTGGAAATGTCCGGGAACTTCAGAACGTTCTGCACCGTTACATGACCTTGGGGGAAATTGACTTTATGGGGAATTCGTCTGATCGTACGGCAGACGGACCGAAACAGACCCGTTTTATTCGGGAATCCCCAGATTCTTGCGGGCCTTTGAATGATATTGTGGCGGAATTTGAAAAGGGGGTCATCCTGAACGCCCTGGAGGAAAATCGGTGGCAAAAGGCCAGGACGGCGATTGCCCTGGGGATTCACAGAAAGACCCTGTTTACTAAAATGAAAAAATTTGGACTTGAATAGCCTCAAACCGTGGCTATATGACCACGTCTTCGTAATGCCCTGAATTTTAATGAAATTATTTATATTTATATGGTGTTTTTTCTTTTGCGTGGCGGTATTGCCACGTGTCTTCATCGGGCTGCCTGCCCCTAAAATAGATCTAACATAGAAAAATAGAATTTTAAATCAATTAGTTAATAAATAATATGACTGGTTGGTATAATTGTTGATTGCCATATCCGAGGCTTTTAGAACAGTCGTTCAGTTTTTTTTAGGACCCATGGGCGTAAAAATTTAAGATGCCCGTGACCGCTTGTAACCAAAGCTTTTATAAAGGAAAAGTCTTATGGCACAATTGATTGCAGATCGAAGGGATGTGGATTTCGTATTACATGAACAACTGGGCGTGGACAAATTAAGCAAGGATGACCGCTTTGCCGAGTTCGGGAAAAAGACCGTTGATTTAATCGTAAGCGAAGCCAGAAATCTTGCAATTAAAGAGATCCTGCCTCTTCAAACGATAAGCGACGAAGGTTGCTCGTTTAATGCCGGTGAAGTAAAAGTACCCAAGGTCTTTCACCGTGCTTATGAAGCGTATAATGAAGGTGAGTGGCTGGGAATGACCGATGATCCCGAATGGGGTGGGCAGGGGATGCCGCATACCGTTGCAATGGCCGCCAATGAGTATTTTTACGGGGCTTGTAATTCCTTTATGCTTTACAATATGCTCACCCATGGCGCGGCCAAACTTGTGGAGAAGTTTGGCACGGATGATCAAAAGCAAATCTACCTTAAAAATATGCTGTCGGGAAAATGGTCAGGCACCATGCTTTTGACCGAGCCTGATGCAGGCTCCGACCTTGCCGCCGTAGCGGCTACGGCCAAGCCAAACGGGGACGGCACCTATTCTTTGTCCGGCAACAAGATTTTTATCTCCGGCGGGGAGCACGACATGGTGGAAAATATCATCCATCCCGTTCTGGCCCGCATCGAAGGCGCGCCCGAAGGCATTGCCGGCATTTCCTTGTTTCTGGCACCCAAATTCAAGGTGAACGCGGATGGCAGTCTGGGCGAATTCAATGATGTGGTCTGTACTGGCATTGAGCACAAAATGGGCCTGCACGGCAATGCCACATGTTCTTTGACCCTGGGGGGTAAAACCGGGTGTGTCGGCACGCTTTTGGGCCAGGAAAACAAAGGCGTTGCCGCCATGTTCGAGATGATGAATGAAGCCCGCCAGATGGTGGGACTCCAGGGGTTTGCCAACGCGTCGGCCTCATATATATATTCCCTTAATTATGCCCGGGACCGGATTCAGTCCCGTGAACTCAAAGCCCCGGCTGGTTCAAAACCGGTGTCCATCATCCGGCATCCTGATGTGAAACGCCAGTTGATTACCATGAAAGCCTATGTGGAAGGGCTGCGCAGCCTCAATTATTTTTGCGGTATGTGTCATGATATGGTTACCGTGTCCACGGATGCGGATCAGAAAACCCATTATGAATATCTACTGGAGGTCCTGACACCCATTATTAAAGGGTATGGCACGGACAAGGCCTTTGAGGTGTGCAACCATGGCATTCAGATTTACGGCGGATACGGTTTTATTGAGGAGTTCCCCGTGTCCCAGCTGCTGAGGGATTCCAGAATTTTTATGCTGTACGAGGGAACCAACGGTATTCAGTCCATTGATCTTTTAGGCCGGAAACTTTCCATGAAAAAAGGCGCGGCTTTCAATGCCTTTTTGGAGGAGATCAAGAAAACGTTTGTTCTTGCCAAAGCAGCGGACGGCCTTGACGATCTTACCGCCCGGTTGGAAGGCTTTTTCAATACTTACTCAGAGGTGGCTGCCGAACTGCAGGCCAAATCCAGGTCGGAAAAATTTTTGACTGCCTATGCTTTTTCATACCCCTTCATGGAGGTCACAGGCGATCTTGTCATGGCCTGGATGCTTTTATGGCGGGCCGCAACTGCTACAGCCAACAAGGGCAAAAAGAAAAAAGACAACATGTTCTACGACGGACAAATCAAAACCGCCCGGTTTTTTATCAACCAGATCCTTGGGATGACCGCAGGAAAACTGGATGCGCTTAAGGCGTTTGATAATGCCGTGGTTGAGATGGATGAGGCTGCTTTTGGAAGCAAGTAGCAGGACTTTTTAAGCACGCAGGCTGTTACAGACTGTTAATTGTTGTTCAAGCTCAAGGCGTATGAAATTTTTAACCGCATGAATATATACCATATTTTGAGGCTTAAAAATTTCATACAACGTAGAGATTGGGCAAAAAGTGACGTTTCGGAGCAGCCTGCAAGGAGAAGTGTTATGAAAGATGTGGTTATTGTCAGTGGCGCCCGAACTGCCATCGGCAGTTTTGGCGGGGTATTAAAAACAGTCTCATCAGTGGATTTAGGCGCTCTTGTTATCCGGGCCGCTATGGAAAGGGCAGGGCTTCGGCCCGAAGTTAGTGAAGATATGATGGCCTTTGCACCGGATAAATTAAGAGACAGGGGCATGACCGAGCTGGAAAAAGGTTACGGAAACTGGAATGTCGATGCCACCCCTATTGCTGTGGATGAGGTGATCATGGGCAATGTGCTGCAGGCAGGCCAGGGCCAAAGCCCCGGCAGGCAGGCCATGATCCGGGCGGGTGTGCCCAAGGAAACCTATGGCTTTACAGTGAATAAAATTTGTGGGTCTGGGCTGAAGTCCATTGCCATTGGCGCGTCATCCATCATGAGCGGCCAGGCCGATGTGGTGATCGCCGGCGGCCAGGAGAGTATGAGCAATGCGCCTATGGCCATGACGCGTGCCCGGTGGGGATATCGCATGGAGGTGTCCGGAAAAGGGGATATCTATGATCTGATGGTGTATGACGGCCTCTTTGAAATCTTCAACGGATACCACATGGGCGTGACGGCTGAGAACATTGCGGAACTTTATAATATCTCCCGACATGACCAGGATAAGCTGTCCTGCCTCAGCCATGCACGAGCCCGGGCTGCCATTGAAAACGGCATCTTCAAAAAGGAAATCGTGCCGGTGACCACCCGTAGCCGCAAGGCCGAGGTGATTGTCGATCAGGATGAGCGGCCCATGGAAACTTCTATGGAAAAGATGGGCAAGATGAAACCCGTGTTCAAAAAGGACGGCTCCGTTACGGCGGGTAATGCGTCGGGTATCAATGATGGTGGTGCCGCCGTGGTCATGATGAGCGCAGACAAGGCCAAAGAACTTGGTTTGACGCCCTATGTCAAGATCAAAGGGTTTGCCACAGGCGGCGTGGATCCGGCGTATATGGGGCTGGGGCCGATTCCTGCAGTGCGCAGGGTGTTGAAATCCACGGGCATGTCCATAAATGACATGGACATCATTGAGCTGAACGAGGCTTTTGCGGCCCAGGCTTTGGGATGCATGATGGAGCTGGACATCGATCCTGAATTTGCTAATCAGCTGGGCAGCGGGATCTCCCTGGGACATCCCATCGGTTGCACCGGGGCCCGGCAGATGGTTACCTTGATCCATGAGATGAAGCGGAAAGGTTACGGCACAGGGCTTGTGTCCATGTGTATTGGCGGAGGTATGGGGATGGCCATGGTCGTGGAAAACATGACTAAATAAAAATAGATTTGATGAAAGGTCATAATTAGATGAAAAAAATATGTGTCATCGGTGCCGGCACCATGGGAGCCGGAATCGCCCAGGTCTTTGCCGTCAATGGCTATATGGTGGTGTTGCGGGATATTGAACAGGAATTTATTAACAACGGCATTTCGATCATCTCCAAAAATTTGAGCCGCATGGCATCCAAGGGCAAATTGGAAGAGGTCATGATCCAGCCGATTCTTTCCCGGATTATAGGTACCACAGATCCTGAAAATGCCCAGGATTGCGATCTTGTGCTGGAAGCTGCCGTGGAAAACATGAAGATCAAAAAGCAGATTTTCAGTGAACTTGACAATATCTGCAAACCGTCAACCATTTTGGCCACCAATACCTCTTCCCTTTCCATTGCCGAGGTGGCCACGGCCACAAAACGTCCGGATAAGGTGATCGGCATGCACTTTTTTAACCCGGCACCTGTTATGGCACTAATAGAGATCATCAAAGGGGTTGCCACTTCCGACGAGACATTTGACGCTGTAAAGGCATTGTCCCTGGATCTTGGCAAGCAGCCGGTACAGGTGGATGAAGCACCGGGGTTTGTGGTGAACAGAATATTGATTCCCATGATTAACGAAGCCGCCGCCATCTATGCCGAAGGCGTTGCCAGTGCCCAAGATATTGATACGGCCATGAAACTGGGTGCCAACCATCCCATAGGTCCCCTTGCCTTGGGAGACCTGGTCGGATTGGATGTCTGTCTGGCCATCATGGATGTCCTTTACGAAGAGTTTAAGGATCCCAAGTACAGGGCCACACCGCTGCTGCGAAAATATGTCCGTGCCGGTTGGCTCGGTCGAAAAAGCGGTAAAGGTTTTTTTGACTATTAAAATTCTCTAACATTATATCCATGGGCTGACCTGGTTTTTCACCATGGTTCAGCCCACTATGTTGTATAAAATCGTATAGATCCTTCCAGGTCATTGGCCCGGGGCTGGATGGGTTTAACCATTTTTCCGCCCTCATTTTCAGGGGCAAATCGTGAAAGAAGGCTATGAAACCCGTAGCAAAACCAATCATACACCCCATACAAAAAAATAAGGTCGGAAAATTAAAAATGAAATTTTTATCTGTCTTTTTAATTAAACTTCCATTAAATTCATAGAGAATTAATCAATTGGTTCTGTAGCTTTTTCCCAAAAAGGAAAATTCGTTTGAATAGAGCTAAACATTTTTACTCCACGTTTGTTTTCATATTATTTTTTCTTATTTTATCCTGTCCAGGTATGAACGCCCATGCAGAAAAAAATATCCGTGTCGGGTATTTTGAAAAAAGTCCCATCATTTTTACAACAGAGAAAAAAGAAGCCAAGGGCCTGGCGGTTGATTTTTTAAACGATATTGCCCTGGAGCAGAACTGGAAGCTTGAATTTATTAAAGGAAATTTTTCCCAGATCCTGGAAAGAGTCATGTCAGGTGAAATCGATCTTATGGTTCCCATTGGCTATACGCCGATGCGGGACAGGGAAATGGATTTTACACAGAGTGCCTTTTTTGAAACCTGGGGGTGTTTATACACCCTTCACAGGGGGGTGATCAGGACATTCTCGGACCTTGAAGGGAAACGAGTCGGCCAGGTGAGGTCATCCTTGTTTAATACCGTATTTAGAAAAATGATGAATGATTTGAAAATTCGTTGCGAATTTGTTGAAGTTCAAGGATATGCTGAACTTCTCAACGGTTTGTTATCAGGAGAATTTGATGGGGCTGTCGGGGAGCGGCTTGCTATACTTTTTGTCGACCGGGAACAGGCCAGAAAGATAAACCAGGCTGTTGTTTTTAACCCCTTCTCCCTGCATTTTGGTGCTGCCGAAGGTGATCCCAACGATTTGCTGGCTCCCATAACTCGCTATATCAGTGCTGGGAAACAGGCTCCCGATTCAAGGTTTAACAGATATAAAAATTACTGGCTGTCCAATGTCACAGTCGGTGTTTCCCCGGTTTTGCTGTCGCTGGTGTGGGTTTTTATTTTGGTTTTGCTGATATTGGCCGGATATATCTGTTCACGTATCCCTGTTGTGAGACGCTTTCTGGGGATGACCGAAATTGTTCAGCACAGGGTCAGCAGCAATATTCTCATCGTAACCATAGGCATTGTATTTCTTCTCTGGGGAGGGGATGTTTTTTTACAATACTATGCCATAGAAGGATCCATATCATTTTTAGACGCCATATTTTCGATCCATAATCCCCAGAAAGTCCTCATGCGATTTTTGATTATTATGATTATCCTGGCCGCCGGTATCCTTATTTCCAGGGTGTTTTCCAGGCTGGCAGATCAGCATGACCTGACCAAAAAACAGGAAGAGATACTAAACCTGGCATTGTATGCGGCCAATGATGGTGTCTGGGACTGGCATCTGGATAAAAGTGAAATTTTTTATGATGACCGGTATTACACCATGGCCGGGTATGAGCCCCGCGAGTTTCCATGCTTGTTCCAGGAATGGGAAAAAAGGATTCATCCCGATGATGTCAGAGTAGTCAAAAAAGCCATCAATGATTATATCCTGGGAAAACTGGATTTTTTTGATCAGGAATTCAGGTTTCGGCATAAAAGCGGCCATTATTTCTGGATCCGTTCCAAAGGAAAAATCGCTGCCCGGGATAAAGATGGTTCCCCGGTCCGATTTATCGGAACCCATTCGGATATTGATCAGATAAAACAGGCGGAAAAAGCAAGGGATGAAGCCTATAAAATTATCAACAACAGCCCAATGGTCGCTTTTATATGGAAAAATGAAACCGGCTGGCCCGTTGAATTTGTGACGGATAATATTGAAACGGTTTTGGGTTACCAGACTCATGAACTGCTGTCCGGCACTATTCAATATGAACGACTGATCCATCCCGAAGACCGGGAAAGGGTAATACAGGAAGTTTGTGAGTACAGCCTGGATGAGAACTGTGAAGCTTTTATTCATCATCCCTACCGGCTGTTTACTAAAAATGGAAGAATCCGGTGGATGGACGACCGGACCTATATTAAAAGAAATCAGGTCGGAGAAATAACCCATTATCAAGGCGTTTTGTTGGATATTACAGATCGAAAACAAATGGAAGAAATTATGGTCCAGAATGAAAAAATGCTTTCTGTGGGAGGTCTTGCTGCCGGCATGGCCCATGAAATTAACAATCCTCTGGCCGGGATGATACAGACCGCTGAAGTGATGGGCAACCGTCTGCGGGCCCAATCAAAAATTCTGGCTAATGAAAAAGCAGCTCTTGAACTTGGTACCAGCATGGAAACCATTGAAGCGTTTATGGATGCCAGGGGAATTTATAGAATGCTGACAGCGATCAAAGAATCGGGTAAAAGGGTCGCCGAGATTGTCTCCAATATGCTCAGTTTTGCCCGAAAAAGTGATGCTGTGGTTTTATCTCATGATATAGGGCAACTCCTTGACAAAACCCTTGAACTTGCAACAACAGACTATGATTTAAAAAAGAATTATGATTTTAAAAAGATTCAGATAAAAAGGGAATATGATCCGGACCTCCCCCCGGTTCCTTGTGAATCGGCTAAAATTCAACAGGTCTTATTAAATGTTTTCAGAAACGGGGCCCAGGCCATGCAGACTGCCGGAGTTGAAAATCCGACATTTACCATTCGCACAAGTCTGGACCGGACCCGGGATAAAGTCTGCATGGAAATCCGGGATAATGGTCCCGGCATGGATGAGCATGAGCAGAAACGGATTTTTGAACCTTTTTATACCAGCAAACCCGTGGGGTTAGGCACTGGTCTGGGGCTCAGTGTCTCTTATTTTATCATCGTGGAAAATCATAACGGTGAGATGAGAGTGGAATCCAGGCCCGGGCAGGGTGCTAATTTTTTTATTCTCCTGCCGGTTTCCACTGTGTAGTCCGGATGGAAACAGTCATGTCTGAATTATGAACCTTTAAGGGCCTGTTTAAAAAAAAGGAGGCTTAAAATGTCCAAAAGAATTTCTCCGGCATGGTGGCCGGTTTTAGGGGTGGCGTCCCCGGTTCTTTTTCCCCTGCTGTTTATTAAGAATCGCCGCTATAAACAGAACATTGAAAAATCGCGGAATTTAAATAAAACGCGTATGGGAAACGCAAGTTTCCTGGAATTGCCTGAGCTTGAACAGTTTGAGTTGACCGTTCTTCTGGAACGAAATGCAGCCCCGGGCTTTTTGGGTGCCCCTGGCGTTTCCTATTTAATCAAAACAGATAAGGGGTCTATACTCTTTGATTTGGGGTTCGGCCCTGAAATGCCGGCTTTGGCCCACAACGCAGCAAAGTTGAATTTTAAGCTTAATCAGGTTGATGCATTGGTCATATCCCACCTGCATCCGGATCATATGGGTGGATTTAAAGCGGTTCGTAATAATCAGATCGCCATACCCCATGAATTTGGTCAAGGCAATGGAATGATCTGTTTTACACCGGTCAAGGTTGGTGCTGAAGGGTTTGACACCCAGATTGTTCAAAGCCCCCGCATGCTGGCGGCAGGCATTGCTTCCACCGGTCCCCTGGCAAGAAGCCTTTTTCTTATGGGATGGACCGAAGAACAAGCCATTGTTGCCCGGCTTAAGGACAAAGGACTGGTCGTGATTACCGGATGCGGTCATCCAACCATCGAGACCATTATTCAGATGGCAAAACAGCTTTCAGATGAGCCCATATACGCCATTGGCGGAGGGCTTCACTTCCCTGTTACCGACAGCCCCCTTCGCAAACCCGGCCTTAAGGTTCAGATGATTTGGGGAACGGGGAAACCGCCATGGCAGAAAATTACGGAACACGATCTTGAGCAGACCATTGGGAATCTGAACGCCGTCAATCCCAAACATATATTTCTTTCTCCCCACGATACCTGTGATTATGCATTGCAACGATTTAAGACCTCTCTTCATTGTCAGACGCATATCCTTGAATCCGGCGCAACATATTCGTTTTAAAATGAGACGATATCCGTCAGGGTGGCGAATCTCGGCACCCATAAGAGCCTGTTTAAAAATAGATGAATCGGCTGCATTCTCATGATATTTCGCTTCGATCCCCTAATTTTTAAACAGGCCCTAAAAAATCAAAACAGATGAAAGAGAAACTTGTCCCGGCCGAACTTCTTGTATAGAATGCAAAACAACTATTCAAAAATGAAAGGCGAAAAACGGCTGCGACCGTTATAAGGATGACTGACTGATGAAAATATGGCCCCTGCTGTTAAAGGCGCCTAAATATTTTGGTTTCTGGATGCTGGCGGATACTGTATATATCTTTTCTCTATTCTTTTTTTTAAATGCCGTTATTCCATTGAGCTTTGCTAAATTTATTTTTGTCCATTTTCTGGCCATTGGTGTCGGTGCCATGGTGATGTTCACCGGCCTGGGCGCGGGTATTCTCTGGATACCGGTTTTGACCTTTCTGGAAATCAGGCCTTCCGAGGCTGTTGTCATTTCAATATTTACCCAGATAGCCGGCAAAGGTACCGGTTCACTGACCTATCTTTGTAACGGCATGGTAGACGTAAAAACAGCGACTGCCTTTATTCCTATGGCTCTGGTCGGTGTGACCCTTGGATTTTTATCCAGTTTCTACATATCCAGGGGATACGAACAACTGCTGCTATATATTTTTGTGCTTATTGCGGCTTATCTGCTGATTCGAAGCATCCAGTCTCTCAGAAGCCCGAGTCCTGTTATTGACGCGCCACTTGTTATTCCTCCGCCTATTCTCTATGCCAAAAGCTATCCAGTGGTTGTTTTGTCGTCATTTTTCACAGGATTGTTGAGCATCGGCAATACGGACTGGCTTATCCCCCATATGGCGCTTAAGCTTAAAATGCCGACCTCCCGGGCCGTGGCCACCAGTCTGCTGATCATGTTTGTGACCATCCTGTTCTATCTTTGTTTGGCCTGCATCAGTGTCTGGCAAGGATATGCGTCCTGGCCCCATGGTACCCATCTGTTATTTGCAACCTGCAGCGGGGTTATCGTGGGCGGGCAGGTCGGCACCCGCCTGATTCGCATCCCATGGTTTGAAAGATATCAAAAACATACGTTTATTGTATTGCTGGGCGCTTCTATTCTTCATTTGCTGTGTTGAAAATAAGACCAAAGTTGAAATTTTTGGTTCTGTTGCAAAAAATTCTGAACCCATGTTAAAAGCATTTCCTCAAACTCAAATACCGGGGAAAATGTGTTCATAATTTCGAAAAATCCGTTCCCGTGGCGTCATTTTGAAAAAATGATTATTCTTCTAATCGTTCTGTGGTATTTCGTTACGCCCTCAGCTACCGGGATCTGGAAGAAATGATGTTGGAACGGTGGGTAAAGGTTGACCACACGACCATATACCGGTGGGTTCAAAACTATTCCCCGGAAATTGAGAAACGGTGCCGGCCCCACCTTCGCCCGACAAAGGATTCAATCAAAGCCCTTCTTTAACCCGAAAGATTTTTTGCAACACAACCCAAAGTAAAAAAATATATACGGTCAACCACTCCAACAAATGTTCTTTGGCCTGGACAATGTGTCGCCCTGTTTTATATTAATAGCACTTTTTTAATATTTTATTTCCTGAAAGGAATTGGTATGAATTTAAAAAATAACCCCACTATTGAAGAACTTGCGGCTCTAATTAAACCTTTGGACGACCAAAATTATTCTCATAGAATGTGGGTCGATCATGATGGAGATGTTCACGTTTCTATTGTTCCAGAAAATGAAGAAGAAATTCGTGCCAAATCAAAATTTTGTTATGAATGTTTGGATAGAGGGAATGGGTATGTAGGCCCGAAAGCGGCTAATGATGAAGAGTACGTAGAAAAAGAATTGGAATACTTAAAACGGGATTGGGCAAGAGGCGCTGAAGGATACATTGATTTTTGAGGTTAAAACAACATGAAAGCAGGGAGTTCAGAAACTCCACGGGTCCTAATTTGTGGGGTATTCGATCGACCTTCCAGTAGTAATTTTTAGACCAGTATCGACTCGGGCGCATTCCCATTTTTCCGGTCGGCTGGCTAACTTTTTTAACAGGAATTAAATACTTAAAAATCAAGCAATTAAAGCAAGCTTTGCATTGTATATTTTTAACGAAGGTCTTCCGCTATTCTCTAAGCAGATAAAAATTTCAACATAAATTGCCCGATACCCTTGATTTTCCTTGGTTCTGCGCACCGGGAAAATGGGATTGGATGGTTTCTTTTGAGGCACAGAACCGATTCCTGCCATATTATGCAGTAGGGTGATTCAAAGCCTCGCCAGATAAGCATTTACAGCCAATGAAATGTGCCACGTATAGTCCTTCGTTTCTCCTTTCACAACGTTTGGGCTATTTTGCAGGAATTGGTTTCACAACTCCTATTGACCTCAAAAAAATCTTGACATAATCTCAGGCCCATGAAATAGAATGAACATTCATTCTAACAAAAAGGAGAGCCCATGGAATCGGAAAAAGAAAAAAAAACCCACCGAAATAAGGATATTCGCTCCCTGATCTTGAATACGGCCCTGGACCTTTTTTCCATCCGTGGCTATTTTTCTACATCGGTACACCATATCCAGAAGCAGGCCGGGGTCAGCATCGGCTCCATCTACCACCACTTCAAAAATAAGGAGGCCATTGCCAAGGCTCTGTACGATGATCTGGTGGGCCAGATGGGCCAGTCCATGACAGAAATCATGGCATCCGAGGAAACCACCGAAAATCGCTTGAAGGCCGTATGCGCCCACCTGTTTGAACTGACGGAGACCTCACCGAACGTGATGCAGTATATCCTGTATGCCCGGCACCGGGAGTTTATGCCCGATGAAATTCCCATCTGCTCTTCCCGTCCCTTTGCAACCATCCGGGAGATGGTTCGGGAAGGAATAGAAAAGGGTGAGGTTAGACAAATGGATCTCACCGTGGCAAGCGCCTCTCTTATGGGCGGTGCCATACGATTGATCTATCTTAGACTGGATGGTGTCCTGGAAAAACCGGTAACCTTCTATCTCAATGAGATCTGGGAGTGCTGCTGGAAAAGCGTCGCCCCTTAGAACGGTATGCTTTGCCAACCTATTATTTGAGATAAGACTGGGAATGATCGGGACAGAAGAATTTTGTCCCGTTTTTTATGAAACAAAACAGAACGAACATTCGTTTTAAAAGCCACAGCCCACGGAGAAAATCATGAAAAAAAGTGATATTATTATTATTGGAGGCGGTGCCGCAGGTATCGTTGCTGTTAATACCATCCATGCCCTGAATCCCAATCTTTCGCTCACCCTGATCAAGGATGAGGAGGTGCTTGTCAACCGATGCTCCATCCCTTATGGAATTGGCGGAGAAAAGGAAATTGAAAACTATGTAGTCCCCAACGGCAGCATCACCGGTACCGGAGCCGATCTTGTCATCGGGCGGGTGGACAAAGTCAACAAAGGGAAAAAAGAGGTGATCCTCCAAACAGGCGAGATATACGGTTACGGACAGCTGTTGCTGGCAACCGGTTCTCGTCCCCTGCTTCCCCCGTTGCCCGGCATCGAATCGGAAAAGATCCTGGTGGTGCGCTCCCTTAGAGACTTGGAGCGCCTCCGTGCTTCAGCCCGGTCCGGCCGCAAAGCATTGATTGTGGGCGGGGGGTATGTTGGAGTAGAACTGGCAACAGAACTTCAGCAGCTGGGGCTGACTGTCTCCCTGGTGGAGATGCAGGAAAGAATCCTTTTGGCCACCACCGAGCCGGAGTTTATCGGCGAGGTGGAGCAGATGCTTGACCGCAACGGCATCCGGGTGATGACCGGACGGAAGGTAACGGAATTTGAACATGATACCCGGGAGATGGTTGCTGCCAGGCTTGATGACGGGACGGTGATTGAAGCCGATTTTGTGGTCATTTCCGCTGGAGTTGTGCCCAATATGGAACTTGCTCAGCAGGCGGGTATCGAAACCTCCCCCTTAGGAATCATTACCGATTCCGCCCTTCGAACCAGCGACAAGGATATTTTTGCCGCCGGCGACTGCGCACAAAAGCATGCCTTTGTCACTGGTCGGCCCATACGGGGAGATTTTGGCACCAACGCGGTTTCCATGGGCAAGGTAGCCGGGCAGAACCTTGCCGGGATGGATGTTTCCTTTATGGGGATTATTAACGCCAATGTCTCGTCGATCTACGATACCGGTTTCGGGTCGGCGGGTTTTACCGAGGCAGAAGCCCGGAAAGCGGAATTCGATGTGGCTGTGGGGCTGTCAGAAACCCTCGACAGATACCCCATGATCGATGGAGCCGCTTCGTTTCGAACAAAATTGATTTTTGACCGCACCAGTCGTGTCCTCATCGGGGGAAGCGTAATGAAACAAGGCAAGGGCGTGGCCCCGCACATCGACCTGATTTCCCTTGCCATCCAGAAAAAAACCACCCTCGAGGAATTTCTCTGCCACCAGTACGCCACCCATCCTCATCTGGCAGTGGTTCCCACGGAAAACAGCTGCTTGACAGCTGCCATGAATGCCATGGCAAGCAGGTAAAAGGCAAAGCCACCTTCTAAGAAGAAGGTGGATATTTACTGAGTTGATTATGGCAGGTTGGCTATGCGGAAGGATTATTGTTGTAGCTCGTCCTGCGGGGATGGCGTCTGCAGCCCTTCAATTTTCACCACTCCCGCATGCAAACCAAGGCGGGCTTCGTATGCTTTGCCGTCTTTGGTGGCCAGTTTCAGCTTTTGGGCGGTAACCCCTTTGCTCAAAAGTTGTTTGACCTGGGTTTTGGTGATTTTGCCGCCGAACATGGTTTTCCAAATGGTTAATTTGCACCCGCCGTTGGCTTCGCGCCAGTTAACGCAGCCGTAGGCCTTGGGATTTTCAACCACATCACCCCCGCATTTGGGACATTTTCCAAGGGATGTCTTGCCCGGTGGCAGCGTTGCCGGGGTTTGGGCAAATTTTTTGGTCCGCAGGTCTTCCACACCCTGCTGGACCATTTTTTTTATCTGGCCCATGAATTCCGGGTAGCTGGTTTTGCCTTGTTCCATTTCCTTGAGGCGGTGTTCCCATGAGCCCGTCAGTTCGGGTGAAACCAGATCGGGAAAGGAGGCTTCCACTACCTCCACCACATGGCGGCCCGTGTCTGTGGCTATGAGTTTTTTGCCTTGTTTGGCCACATAGTTTCGGGAGATCAGGGTCTCAATGATCTGTGCCCGGGTGGCCGGAGTACCCAGCCCGTGTTCTTTGAGGGCGTCTTGCAGTTCTTCGTCTTCGACCCGTTTTCCGGCGGTTTCCATGGCCCCGAGCAATGATGCGTCGGTAAAGTGGGACGGGGGCTTGGTGGTGTGCTTGGCGGCTATGACTTCCTTGGCTAGTACCGGGGCTTCTTTTTTTATGTCCGGCAAGGGATTGTCCTTGGCCGTTCGCCAGGGTTCGGCAACGAGCCAGCCCCTGTCTTTGAAGATCTTTCCCGTGGACTTGAATGGGTCTGTGTCTACCAGGACCCAGATGGTCGAAGTCAGAAAGGTGCAGTCTTGTAAAAATGCGGCAACGGTTCGACGGCAGACCATTTCATATATCTTCCATTGGTCGGAGCTGAGTTGCTCTTTGGCGACGCGTTTGCCCGTGGGGATAATGGCGTGATGATCGGAAACCTTTTTGTCGTTCACGCAGGGAAAGGTTTTTTGGGCTGTCTTGATGCGTTCGGCGGCCTGTCCGGTGATGTCCGGAAAATGGGGATACACGGCCCGCAGGTGGTTAAGGATTTCCTTATATACTTCGGTTGTCAGATATTTGGAATCGGTCCTGGGGTAGGTGAGGGCCTTTTGGGTTTCGTAAAGTTCCTGAGCAATCTGAAGGGTTTGTTTGGCTGAAAGGCCGAAGCGTATATTGGCCTCGCGCTGCAGGGTGGTCAGGTCAAAGGGTAGGGGAGGACGCTGACGTCCCTTGGTACTGGTTACGGATTCCACAATCCCGTTTTTGCCCGTACACCGGGCGGCCAGATCCTCAGCCGAAGGGGCTTCCCAGACCTTGTTTCCTTTGCGTTTTGGCGGAGCGAACCAGGTGCCTTTGAATTCGTCGGCCTCGTGAGTAAAGGTTCCTTCTATGGTCCAGTAGTCCTGGGGGGTGAAATGTTCGATGGCTGCCCAGCGGTCTACAAGTAGCTTCAAGACCGGGCTCTGTACTCTGCCCACCGTGACCAGCCCCCCCGTCTTGACGGTGAATAGCCTTGAAAAATTCATACCTACCAGCCAGTCTGCCTCGGCCCGGGCAAAGGAGGCTAGTCCGAGATTGCGTTTTTCTTCGCCGGGAACAAGAGATGCCAGAGCCTTTTTGAGACCGGCCTCGGTCATATCATTTGCCCAGAGTCTCTTGAGGGGTTTGATACATCCGGCCATAAGATAGATGCGCCTAAAAATGAGTTCTCCCTCACGTCCGGCATCAGTGGCGTTGATTATTTCCGTGACGTCGTCCCTGTTCATAAGAGAGCTGACAATGGCGAATTGGTCCCGGGTCTGTTCCAGCACGGTCAGGGTGAACCTGCCGGGGATCATGGGCAGTTGGTTCATGGTCCAGCTTTTGCCCCAGGTGGGATTTTGATCGCCGGGTTCGGCAATATTCACCAAATGGCCCACGGCCCAGGTGATCACATGGTTTGGGCCTTCCATGGCCCCGCGGCCCGCATTACGCCGGACGCCGAGGATCTTGGCTATTTCTCGGGCAACAGAGGGTTTTTCTGCCAGGATGAGCGATTTGTTGTCTTGGGTCATGGATTATTTCCGGAATTCCTGGGCCTTGATGCCCATGCGACGGATCATTTTTGGGAGAGAAACCCTTTCCAGACCACTTTTTCTGGCGGCTTCGGAAATGTTGCCCTGGGTAGTGTGTAGAATATCAGTCACATAGGTGCGGATAAACTGGTCCAACACAGCATTTTGGGCGTCTTTGTAGAGGGATATGTCCGTCTGCGGGTCCTGTCCGATGTCTCCAGTGCCTTCGATCTGGGAACCCACAGGCATGCTGATCTGTTGTCCCTGGGAAAAGAGGACCAATCGGCGGATGAAATTGATCAGTTCGCGCACATTTTCTGGCCATTCTTTGGATGCCAGGTAGGTAAGCACGTGGAAACTTCTATTCTCGGACATCTTAGCATAATGCCAATTTACATCGGTTTGAAAGAAGATACAATTAGAAAATCGTGTCACGGTAGGAATGCCGGTTACCCGGTACCCCACGTAGTTGGGTATTTAGGCACAACGCCCCAAAAGGGGTTGTGTTGCAAAAAATCTTTCGGGTTAAAGAAGGGCTTTGATTGGAGCCTTTTTACGTGGCAAGCTCAAACAGATTTTCGATGAATTGGATCTGATTTTTAACATCTCCTTTTTTAACCCCTTCAACATTTGAGTTTGAGGAAATGCTTTTAACATAGATTCAGAATCCTTTGCAATGAAACCAATTTTTTCTGTCATTTCTTCATTTGCCGTTGATAACTATTCATGCAATAAATTTTTACTTATAGGCAAAAGCTTGGATAGGGTAAGGCCCATGGTCAAAATAAAACCTCCCATATGATTTGCCTTTTCATCCGTCTTCTTAGTTGTGTCAATGGACACATATTCCAATATGCTCACATTGACACGCCTTGAATACGAATGAAAATTC